>UMII01060684.1_pt1 | contig 234444 bp, 206 predicted proteins | sample 1965731 | NCBI WGS metagenome assembly UMII01 (sample SAMEA4836118, study PRJEB28245) | human gut metagenome | biome: gut microbiome; material: fecal sample | place: Denmark | collected 2008
TTTAATCTTTTTTCTCTTGTCATAAGTGTTTTAACAACACCAAGAGCTTCTTTTAATTCTTTTAAAGTCGTAACTTTGGTTCCTGTTACAGCATAGTAACATGGAAGGCTGTAAGCGGTGTTCGGGAAGCTGACAGCTTTGTCTTCGCCATACTGAGCGATTGCTCCGTCAATAGCGCCCTCTGTTAAACCATATACAGCATCATTTCCGCCGAATACTCTATCAAATAAAGTCACTTTAATACCTCCTGTTTTTACAGATTTGAATTCTGATCAATCTTTTCTTTTATTTTTGTGATTTCAGCTGTTACAGTCTCACTGAAATCATAAGGGGATTTACCCTGACGGTCAGCGTCGATAACCTCCGTATTGTAATGGAGTATGCCAAGAAGGTCTTCTGCCGGGATTCTGGAACGGATAAATTCCTCATCCTCTGTATTTCTGACCTTGTTTGCCACAACCTTAACCTGTGCTACTCCAAGATCACTGGCAAGACGCTTGACATTCTTGTATGTCTGTACACTTCTTGCACCTGGTTCGATCACTACGATAAATGCGTCAACTCCCTCTGTGGTTCCTCTGCCGAGATGTTCCAGGCCGGCTTCCATATCAAGAATCACCACATCTTCTCTTCTCAGTACCAGATTGTTAATAATACGTTTCAGCATTACATGCTCCGGACATACACATCCGCCGCCGCCTGTCTCGACAGTTCCCAGGACAAGGAGCCGTACGCCGTTACAGACCTTACCGTATTTATCCGGAATATCGTCTACCTTTGGGTTCAGATGATAGAACTGATTTCCTGCAGTTGCTCCTGTGCGTTCCTCCACAAGCTTACGCATTTTGGAAATCGGCACGATAGAATCCAGTGTTTCTTCATCAAATCCCAGCGCCAGGCCAAGATTTGCATCCGGATCCACATCTGCTGCAAGTACCGGTCTGCCCTCTGCTGCATACAATCTCGCGAGCGTTGCTGCAAAAGTAGTTTTGCCTACGCCGCCTTTTCCTGTAACTGCTATTTTCATTTTATGTCATCCACCTTTTATTACAATTTTAGATTACAGCAGATTAGATTCCTAATGCTGTTCTCTTTTCTTCAATTCTTTCGATCATCAGATCAACTAATTTCTCGATATCTGTTTCTACTGTGTAAGCAGCACCTGTCCATTTTCTTGTTCCTTCTGTGAGAAGTTCACCCATCTCTGAAGAACCGGAAACATATGGATCAACACCAAGGAAGGTATCAATACCGGTACCTACTACGTAGTTACCGATGGATACAGCTTTTTCAGACATCCACTCAGGAGCACATCCAACTACCGGAAGCTGATTGATCTGAAGTCCTGAATCTTTTGCAAGTTCAGCAGCCAGGATCATCATACGGGAGATATCTACGCAGGATCCCATGTGGAGTACCGGCGGGATATCAGCCAGCTCACAGACACGTTTCAGACCTGCACCGCAGAGTTCTCTTGCGGATTTGTCCATCAGACCAGCTTTTGCAGCTGCCTGTGCTGAACATCCGGAAGCGATGACAACGATATCGTTTGCGATACATTTCTTCATCAGTTCGATATGTGCATAGTCAGGACGGATCTTAGGATTGTTACATCCAACCATAGCAACAGCACCACGGATAACACCGGAAGTGATGCACTCAAGTAACGGTTTGGTTGTTCCTGTTTCGTCTACCTGAGAGTTTGTAACACCGTCAAGAACTTTAACAATTGCTTCTACTGAGTAACCAACAGTAGCTTTCTGTTTCAGCTGCGGGATATGTACAAGTTCTGGTTTTCTGTTCTTGAAGTTATCGATAGCCATCTTAACGATTGCTTTTGCGTTTTCTCCTGCTGTCTCAGCGTTGAATCTGATGAATTCAGAATCCGGCATCTGAGCGATCGGAGAAGTTGTGATAAATTTGGTGTGGAAGCATTTGCTCAGAGGTCCTAAGGCCGGGAAAATACACTGAACGTCTACTACGATTGCTTCGCAGGCGCCTGTCAGTACTACGTTTTCCTGCTGCAGGAAGTTACCAGCCATCGGAACACCACGACGCATAGCTACTTCGTTTGAAGTACAGCATACACCGGAAACAGTGATTCCTTTAGCTCCTACGGATTTTGCATAATCGATCATTTCTTTGCTGTCTGCATATTCACAGATCATCTCAGAAAGACTCGGATCATGTCCATGTACAACGATGTTTACGTTTTCTTCAACCATTACACCAAGGTTAGCTTCTGTATCAATCGGCTTCGGAGTTCCAAACAGTACGTCAGAGAACTCTGTTCCCATCATGGAACCGCCCCATCCATCAGCCATACCGCAGCGAAGGGACTGTTTTACAAGTGCTTCCGGAAGAGAAGAACATCCCATATGGGCCATATGCATAGAAGTTGCAACCTCACGGTCGATAGCACGTGGTGCGATTTCGTTCTCGATCAGTTTTTCTTTCTGTCCTTCCGGCATTCTGTCAAGGAATCTCTGATATCCGAATGGTTTACCATATTCCATCAGACCGATCTCAGCCATCTCATGAGCCAGATCATAGATATCTTTTCCTTCTGTTTCTACGCCCCATTCTTTTGCGATACGGATCAGTTTCTCAGGATCTTTTACCTTATAGTTTCCGTCTTCTTTTGCACAGTACAGTGTGTGGCAGATCTCACGACCGTGATCAGAATGAGTAGCTGCACCGCCTGCTGTAAATTTCAGGAAGTTTCTTCCTACGATACCGTGTGCGTCACATCCGCAGATTCCTCTCGGAGCCTTAGGTGTGATACGGCATGGTCCCATAGCACAGATTCGACAGCAGATACCCTGCTCACCGAACTTACAGTGTGGAGTCTGGTTTTTTACACGAAACTGCCAGGCATCTGCGCCTACCTTTGCGCCAGTTTCCAACAGTCTGTTGGTAGCAGCTTCAAATTCTTCCACTGTAGTTAATTTGAATTCACTCATTATAGACCTCCTTTTAACGATACATGATTTGACATGTATTTTTCTTTTCTTTCTTTTTTATGTAATAACCTCACTGACAGAACCCATCCCCCGCCATGGGTTATTTTTAAATTAATAAAAAGTGCTTTTTCCAGCACAAATGCCCTTGCTGCCAGTTTTGACAGCAAGGGTCTTTTTTACAGATTTAAGTTTTTGATAATTTCTTTCAGTGCGACTTTCACCGGATTATCTTCCGGAAGAGACGCTGTCGGACGGCCTTCGCAGTCATATTCATAGACTGTGTCATCCTGTGGAACTACACCGAGAAGGTGCAGACCCTGTTTCTCTATTTCTTCTTTGATTCCATCATTCAATTCACCTTTCGGTGCACGGTTCACAATAAGCCCCACTGATTCCGGATGCATATTGCATTCATCGATCAGTTTTGCAATTCTGCCAACCGCCTGAACTCCTCTTCTGGAGCAGTCACTGACAAGGATTGCCGTCTGCATGGACGGAAGGACACCTCGGCTGATATGTTCCATACCTGCCTCGTTATCCACAACGATATAAGGATAGTGGTTCTGATATTTTGCAAGCTGCGCCTGAAGCAGGCCATTTACATAACAGTAACAGCCTTTCCCCTGTGTTCTTCCCATAACGAGAAGGTCAAAGTCATCTTCTTCAGTTAACGCATCCTCAAAACGCATCTCTGCGTAATCTGCTTTTGACATTCCTTTCGGAATCGGGCTTTCTTTAACCAGTTCTGCCTGTGCAATTTCTTCTCTGACGTCGCCGAGAGTTGTCTCAACTTCCACTCCGAGGACTTCATTCAGATTGGAGTTTGCATCTGCATCTACTGCAAGGATTGGTCCTTTGCCCTGTTCGCAAAGATACTGAATCAGCATTCCGCATAAAGTAGTTTTACCAACGCCGCCTTTTCCGGCGACAGCAATCACGTGTGCCATAATAATAGAGTGCCTCCTGCTCTAATTCCGCATTTATGAAATTATAAATCCGTAATTTAGTCTTTCTAATCTTACTTCGAGTTATACAAGTGTACGCATACCGGATTCTTTGATGATCTCGCTTACGTCTTTCCACTTGTTCAGTGCATACAGATGGATACCCTCTACGCCAAGAGCGCGATATTTATCAATCTGTTTGATCGTATATTCGATGCCGGCTTTCTTGAAGTCTTCTTTCTTCTGCTCAAGAGCATCGTCGAATGGAGCTTTGTCGAATGGGTTCGGGAAAATCCAGTATTTGGAAATCAGTCTGGAAAGTTCACGATCCATTACGCAGCCGTTACGGGACAGTGCCATGTTGATTGTAGCAGCCTGATCAAGGATTGGCATAATACCTACATCGATTGGCATTGTAACACCGGCTTTGCGGATCTTGTCCTGCCAGCGTGCAAACTGTTCCATATCCCAGCAAAGCTGAGTCATGATATAGTCAGCGCCGTTGTCCTGTTTCATTTTAAGGACAGATATATCAGCATCCAGACTGCGACATGCAATATGTCCTTCCGGTGAACCTGCTACTGCGATTTCAAATTTGTCGCCAAATTCTTTACGGATAAATTTAACAAGGTCTGTTGCATAGTTGAAATCTCCGCCTGTGGAATTCTCTCCACGCGGGAAGTCACCACGAAGTGCAAGGATATGATCAACGCCTTCGCTTAAATAAGTTTCAAGCTGATCTTTGATTCCTTCTTTTGTGTTTTTGATAACTGTGAAATGAGTTACCGGTACAGCGCCGGCTTTCTTAACCATCTGACATACTTCTCTGTTGGTGCCGACGTTTCCGCCACCTGCTCCGTATGTAACAGAAATGTATTCCGGTTTGAACTCGCAGAGATGTTCAATTGTTCCCGGAAGATTTTCCATTCCCTTGTCTGTCTTCGGCGGGAAGAGTTCAAAGGAGAGGAGCTGTCTTTCTTTCATCAGTTCTGTTAATTTTACTGTTGCCATATTACATACCTCCACATATATGTTTTTTATCTAATGGGTTTTCGTTACCACCCTTAAGATCTGATTAAGATTTATTCACAGGCCAGCTTTACAATGCTGTTTGCCAGATCCACCATAAGGATACGGCCTTCTACAACTCTTTCATCACCCATGATATCTCTGAGTACAAGTTTATTTCCGTCTACATCAATTCTGGCTACATTTTTGAAGATTACAGAATCATCACTTTCTTTATATACTGTTGCAAGACACATATTTCTGCCTCCTATATTATGTCATTGTCTATATTCACGGATTTCATGTTCAAACGCCTTTACCTGCAAGTATAAGTGGCATTTTGACCTTTGAAGTCCGGTGTATTATTTCATTTCTTCTTTAACTAAAGTCAGCGCAAGTCCCAGCCGCATATTGCCTTTCTGGAAATCAGCCACTGCTTCTTTGATTGTCTTAGCTGAATTGCCAAGGCCCATCTTCTCAAGGTTGTCGGCCATCTGGTCGAGCTCCGCTGCGTGGTGTTCATTATGCTGAAGCATATATGTCAGCAGCGCAACCGTTTCTTTCTTACAGTCACCGCCCTCACAGGATCCGCAGTGATCTGTACTCCCACAGTCTCCATGAGAATGTGTGTGTTCCCCATCGCCATGTGTGTGTGAATGTGTATGTGTCACACCGTCCGCATGAGTATGTGCATGAGAATGCTCCGGTGTATGTTCATGTCCGTGCTGAACGAGATTTCCGTTCTCATCTTTAATAAGATGCATGTTATTCTCCTTTCTCCGGTTCTACCTCCGGGACGCCTGTAAACAGGCGCACTTATGACAAGAATTTATCAATTAAATCCATTATACATCTTTTATTTCTGTTTATCAAGAATATAATAAGAAAAAATAGACAAAAGCAGTTGTCGTTCTCTTACTTTTTTTTACATATTTATAAATCATCAGCTTATGTTTTTGTTATGCAAATAACATGGTCGTTAAATTAATAACACCCGATCATTTACATTATTCCACAACACTTGTATTAATTTTTTAACATATTTGATGTTCTTCTTTCACAATTTTATGGTATAATATACAAAAATTGTGGATTTTGCTAACAAGGAGGAATCATTTTGACCACTTCCGTATTTTTAAATAATGACCGTATCATGCCATTACTCGGTCTGGGATTATATAAGATCACTGACAATGCCGAAGCAGAAACAGCGATCACTGCTGCTGTCCAGAACGGTTATCGGCTGTTTGATACGGCATCTGCTTATAAAAACGAAGAATTTGTCGGACATGCCCTTGCAAAATGTGGCATTTCCCGCAAAGATCTTTTCATCACCACAAAGATCTGGAATAATGCGCAACGGCTTGGTGATGTAGAGGGTTCTCTACAGCGAAGTCTTGACCGTCTTGGTCTGGATTACATTGATCTCTACCTGATTCACTGGCCGGTTCCGGGCTGTTTCTTAAACACATGGAAAGACATGGAAAAAATCCTTGAATCCGGACGCGCACTTTCTATCGGTGTCAGCAATTTTGAAATTCGCCATCTCGAAGAACTTCGCAGAGTTTCCGGCATCGTACCTGTTGTCAACCAGATTGAATGCCACCCTCTCTGCTACCCTAAAGAACTGATTGAATACTGTCAGTCAAACGGAATTCAGGTACAGGCCTACGCCCCTCTGGCGCGAGGTGCTTATCTTGACAATGATATTCTTTGTGTTCTCGGCACCAAATACGCACATACACCGGCGCAGGTTGGACTTCGCTGGGCAATCCAGAAGGGAATTTCCGTAATACCAAAGTCCACTCACCCGGAACGTATTGCTTCCAATGCCAGAATTTTTGATTTTACAATCGATCAGGAAGATATGGAGCTTCTCGATACACTGAATCAAAATTATCACAGCGCTTCTATTCCGGAGGATCTCAGGGATATTGTTTTTTAATTTTTATCTTGGACTCAAGAATTGCATTTACGCACTTATATGACAAAGTAAAACCGACTGATCAGACCGATCAGCCGGTTTCTTTTATGTATATTTCTTTTGCATCATCTTTTGTATTTCATATCGGTTGTTTTATCTTTATGTTTATTGCCACGGAAGCATTGGTGTTTCCACTTTTTTATCGCGAAGCATCAGATCACGTACCGCATCAGCAGCCGGTTTGTCCTCAAACAGCACCTTATTTACTTCCATAATAATCGGCATGTCTACATCATACTTTTCTGCAAGGCTCTTCGCCGCTTTTGCAGAATATACGCCTTCTACTACCATCTTCACTTCGTCCATTGCCTGCTGCATGGTGTAACCTTTACCCATAAGGTATCCGGCTTTACGGTTACGGCTGTGTACACTCGCACAGGTTACGATCAGGTCTCCCATACCGGTAAGTCCGTAGAAAGTCTCCTGACTTGCCCCCATCTTTGTACCAAGGCGGGCAATTTCTGCGATTCCGCGTGTGATCAGTGCTGCTTTTGTATTATCTCCGTATCCAAGACCATCTGCGGTACCTGCTGCAAGTGCGATGACATTTTTCAGTGCCCCGCCAAGTTCCACACCAAGAATATCCGGAGTTGTGTATACACGGAAGACCGGACTCATAAATATTCCCTGAAGGTACTCTGCTATTTCCCTCTTTTCAGCACTGACTACACAGGTTGTCGGAAGACCTCTTCCCACTTCTTCTGCATGGCTCGGACCGGAAAGAACACAGACATTCGCTGCCGGAATCTCTTCACTGATAATATCACTCAAAGTCATCAGCGTATGTTCCTCAACACCTTTTGCCACGTTGACAATGATCTGGCCATCTTTAACAAACGGAGCCATCTGTTTTGCAGTACTTCTGGTAAAAGGAGACGGCACAGCAAGAACTGCTACATCCACATCTTTCAGGCATCCCTCGAGGTCTGTCGTAATTTCAACTTCTTCCGGAATATGAACTCCCGGAAGTTTTGATTCATGTTCACGTTTTTCGTTCAGCATCTTTACTTCATTTTCAAGCGCTGACCAGAGTTTTACCTGATGTCCGTTTTTGTGCAGGAGCAGTGAAAGGGCTGTTCCCCAGCTTCCAGCTCCCAGTACATTTACTTTTGCCATTTGCCCCACCATTTAACCTTTCTTTGTTTTTGATTTACTCAGAAAGACCTTGCTTTCTGTTCCTTTTGATAATCGTACAATATTTGCTCTGTGACGCCAGAATGCCAGTACAGTAAGCGCTGCCATCACGAGATACATTTCCGTCGTATGTATTCTGTCCATACCATATCCACTGATTTCTCCAAATACGATCATCGCAATCAGAGCTGCCAGATAGGATGTCAGCGAGCATAAAGAAACATAGTGCGTCGTAAAGAAAAGTACTAAAAACACCACTGCACAAATCACAAACAATCTCCAGTCAAATGCAATCAGGAATCCGACAGACGCTGCAATTCCCTTTCCTCCTCGGAATCCAAGTGTGATCGGGAAATTATGTCCGAGAATACATCCAGCAGCAGCATAAATGCAGAGCAGCGGTATCATCTCTGCCGTCCTGTCTGCAAAAATCAGTCTGACCACCACAATTGCAAGCACACATTTCAGGCAGTCGCCAACCAACGTCATTGCCCCTGCTTTCTTTCCGAAAGTACGCAGGGCATTTGTCGTTCCTGCGTTACCGCTTCCATGCTCGCGAATATCGGTTTTGTGCATTTTTCCGATGATATAGGATGTCTGGAAAAGCCCAAACACATAGCCAATCAGAATACTAATCAAACGTTCTGTCATTTTACTCAGCTCTTTTCCCCGCGTTCACGGATAATAAATTTCAGGGAAGTTCCCCTGAAGCCAAATGCATCTCTTACTTTATTTTCGATATATCTGGTGTAAGAGAAATGCATCAGTTCTTTGTCATTTACAAAAATAACAAATGTCGGTGGTTTTACGCCCACCTGTGTCATATAGAAGATCTTCAGGCGTTTGCCTCTGTCTGACGGCGGCTGCTGCATCGCAACTGCTTCGGAAAGAATCTCATTGAGTACACCTGTCTGAATACGTAAAGTCTGGTTCTCAATAACTGCATCAATTGTTTCAAACAATCTCGGCAGACGCTGACCTGATTTTGCAGAGATAAATACCAGTTCTGCATATGGCATGTATGCAAGTACTTCGCGGATACGGTTCGTGTGCTTGTAAATGGTCTTGTCGTCTTTTTCAACTGCATCCCATTTATTAACTGCGATCACAACGCCCTTGCCACGTTCATGTGCAATACCGGCGATCTTTGCATCCTGCTCGGTCACACCTTCTGTTGCATCAATCACAACAACAACCACGTCTGCACGCTCCACTGCCGTAACTGTACGGATCACGCTGTAACGTTCCAGTTCTTCTTTGATTTTGCCTTTGCGCCGAAGGCCTGCTGTATCAATAAAGATATATTCTCTGTCTTTCCATTTAACTTTTGCATCTACTGCATCTCTGGTTGTTCCGGCAATATCAGAAACAATCACGCGGTCTTCACCAAGAAGCTTGTTGATCAGGGAAGACTTACCTACGTTTGGTTTTCCTACAACTGCGATCTTCGGAATATCCTCATCCTCATCTGTATCCGCATCCTCCGGGAATTCCTTTACAATTTCATCCAGCATATCACCAATACCGGTACGGTTTGCTGCTGAAATTGCAATCGGTTCACCGATTCCCAGATTATAAAACTCATAAACATCCATCATGTATTTCTGGACACTGTCTACTTTATTTACGACCAAAACAACTGGTTTCTGGCTTCTGCGCAGCATATCTGCTACTTTTGCATCAGAATCCACAAGTCCCTGCTGCACATCTGTAATAAACACAATTACATCAGCTGTGTCGATGGCGATCTGCGCCTGCTCTCTCATCTGTGATAAAATAATATCTCCACTGTCAGGCTCGATACCGCCTGTATCAATCAATGTAAACGCCTTGTCCAGCCATGTCACATCTGCATAAATTCTGTCACGGGTAACACCCGGTGTATCTTTTACAATTGATATCATTTCGCCTGCCAGCGCATTAAATAACGTAGACTTACCAACATTAGGCCTGCCCACTATTGCCACTACCGGTTTGCTCATACATTTGTCTCCTTATCTGTTTTTTATTTTCTGTCGAATCCAGCACTGCTGATACAAGGTCAGCCCCTGCCGGATCTACAACGATAATCTCTCTTCCAAGTTTCTCGGAAAGTTCAGTTACTGTAATGTCGTCGAGAAAAACATTTTCCCCACTCCTCAGCATATTACATGGAATCAGAAGTCTGTCTCCAAGCTTTCTGTCGGAAAGCTGTTCTGTCAGATCCTGTCCGGTAATAAGTCCGGACACCGTGATTTTTTCGCCAAAAAAATTATTCTTGATGGCGATCACCTCAAACGTGATCTTCGGATATTTTTCTCGAATAGTTTCCATGCATTTCTCTATATAGGGTGCTGCTAGTCTGCCTGTCGCAACGGTAACATGATATGACCTGTCATCGCCATCTCTATTGGCAACGGCTTCGCGCACTTCTGTATCCAGAAGCCGGAGCATACCAACTCCGTTTTCCAGCTGCAGATATCCATCATAGCGTCCTTCTTCCGGAAGTTTCTCCCCTGCAAGAATGTACCATTCATCTGACGCATGGATAAAGTGGATTCCATGTTTTTCGTACATAATCTTCTGCCAGCGGTGTATCTGCTCCAGAACTGCTTTTGCATCTTCTTTTGTAAATGACTCCAGCGGATAAAGTCCGTCACGGAATTTCGTAAGACCGACCGGAACAACGGACACACTCTGAAGAACCGGTGCATATTTCGCCATTTCCTGCAAGCTGTATTCCAGCTCTTCTCCATCATTGACACCTTTGCAGAGAACAATCTGCCCATTCATTGTGATCCCTGCCTCATAAAGCTGATCCACTTTTTTTAATGCATCTCCTGCAAAACGGTTGTGCAGCATTTTGCACCGAAGCTTCGGGTTCATCGCCTGAAAAGATACATTGATCGGTGAAAGATGGTATTTGATCACACGGTCTATATCTTTCTGACTCATGTTCGTCAGTGTCACATAGTTTCCCTGCAGAAAAGAGAGCCTGGAATCATCATCTTTAAAATACAGGGTCTCTCTCATTCCCGGCGGCATCTGATCGATAAAGCAGAACATACAGTGATTGCTGCAGGAACGGTAATCATCCATCAGACCATTCTCAAATTCGATTCCAAGATCTTCGTCGTAATCCTTTTCAACTTCGAGCTCCCAGAGCTCGCCATTTGCTTTCTCTATCAAAAGCTCTATATATTCATCATTCAGGAGATAACGGTAATCAAACACATCTTCCACCGGCTGGTGATTGATCTCCGCCAGAACATCTCCCGGTTCCAGTTCCAGTTCTTCACCAATACCGCCCGGAAGAACGCTGGAAATCACATGTTTCTTTTTTTTCATAGAATTCCTTTCTGATTTATGACCATATCTGAGCTGCGTCATATGAGAATTTGATTTTAATATCCCAATGGACATATTACCCCAGATAATACTACTATAACAATTTCAAAGGTAAAAATCAATAAATTCCTTGACTGGATTTAGGGCAAATGTTATAAATGTATTAGGACTCAGTTTGAAAACTACACCTAGGAGGAATATTATGCCAAATATAGAGTTACTTGAAAAATCAACTCCAACCGCTCCGATTCGTATCGTAGCACTTGAAGGATGTCAGGATCTGGCGAAGGAGGTTGACAAGAAACTTGTAAAATTCCGTAAAGAACTTGCAGCAAAGAAAAAGCCAAGTACAATTCCGCAGGGTTACAGCCTGCCTTCTTTTCTGGTTGATTCCGAGATTATCCGATTCGGTACAGGCGAAGGTAAAGGATACATCAAAGAATCTGTTCGTGGTACGGATCTTTTTATCATGGTTGATATCACAAACTACAGCCTTACTTATAAAGTCTGCGGCCACGAGAACCATATGTCTCCGGATAACCACTATCAGGATCTGAAGCGTATCATTTCCGCCGCTACCGGTAAAGCACACAGGATCAATGTCATCATGCCATTCCTTTATGAAGGCCGTCAGCACCGTCGTACCAAGAGAGAATCTCTTGACTGTGCACTGATGCTTCAGGAATTAAGAGATATGGGTGTTTCCAACTTTATTACCTTTGATGCACACGACCCACGTGTTCAGAATGCAATTCCTCTGGACGGCTTTGATAACTTTTTCCCGACTTATCAGTTCCTGAAAGCCCTGGTAAAAGAAGTCAACGATTTCAGACTGGACAACGATCATCTGATGATCATCAGCCCGGATGAGGGTGCTATGTCAAGAGCCGTGTACTTCTCCAACATCCTTGGTGTAGACATGGGTATGTTCTACAAACGTCGTGACTACTCTACCGTTATTAATGGTAAAAACCCGATCGTTGCACACGAATTCCTTGGTGATTCCGTAGAAGGCAAAGATGTTGTCATCATCGACGATATGATTTCTTCCGGTGAAAGTATGCTGGATGTTGCAAAACAGATTAAAGAGCGCCACGCAAAACGTGTATTCATCTGCACCACATACGGTCTGTTTACAGATGGTCTCGACAAATTTGATGAGTACTATGAAAAAGGCTGGATTGACAAAGTTATTACTACCAACCTCAACTACCGTTTGCCGGAGCTTCTGACCAAGCCTTACTACATCGAAGCAAATATGAGCAAATATCTTGCAAGTATTATAGATATCATCAATCATGATGTTTCCGTAGAAAAAGTTCGTTCCAGCAACGAAAAGATCATGGAACTTATGGAAAAAGTAAATAACCGCTGATTTTTAATGGGAGCCTGCATTATGCGAGCTCCCATTTTTTCTGTATCATCCAGATATCTGGCATGTATTTTTCTTCTATTTTAATCCGAGAAATGCTCCAAGATTTCCTCTTTTACCATGCGATGCACGATGAGAAAACAGGAATTCCGGATTGCAGCAGGTGCAGATTCCAGGCATGGAGATGTGCTTCTCCGTGATTCCTGCTTCCGTAAAAATAATCTTATTTGCTTCCCAGAGATTTAACTGATATTTTCCGTTTTCCTTCTTATAAAAAAGTTTTTCCCAGTGTTCCGGTGCAAAAGATTTCTGAAATTCCAGTATCACATCTTCACTGACCTCATAGCACTCCTGGCAGATAGACGGTCCAATGGCCGCATACACATCAGCCGGATCTGTGCCATATGTTTCCTGCATTTTCCGAATCGTAACTGCACCGATTTTTGCAACAGTCCCTCTCCATCCGGAATGAGACAGGCCAATTGCATGATGCACCGGATCAACAAAATACAGCGGCACACAATCCGCATAAAATGTTGCCAGCACCAGACCCCGTACATTCGTGATCATTCCATCTACATCTGTATAAGGTCTGGGCTTAGTAATCCCATTTCCGCGGTCCTCTTCTGTAATAATGCGTACATTCGCCGTATGTGTCTGATCCGAAGTCACGATATCTCTTTCTGAAAAGCCAAGTGCAGCCGCAAATCTTCTGTAATTTTCATAAACAGCGGCATCCTTATCTCCTCTTGTAAAACTGAGATTCATGGATGCATAAATCCCTTCACTTACTCCACCCAGCCTTGTGCTGAATCCATGCACAATATCCGCAAACTGTTCAAATGCCGGATATGTAAGCCAGGTCACACCTTTGTTTTCTTTTATCTGCATATGTGAGGCAGTTCCCTCATGCCATCTGATTTCCGCCATCCCATTTTTCCTCTCTTTTGTCACTTACAATAATCAAATGCATTTCTTATCCACTGAATCTGTTGTCCATCAATTGCAACAACATCAAATCTGCATGGTGGTTCCTGATACCCATAACGAATCAGGAAAAAACTTGCTGCACGACTGATCCGTTTCTGTTTATGTATGTCTACTGCAGCAGCCGCAACCCCATTACCGCCGGAACTTCGATATTTCACTTCAACAAACACCAGATATTTCCCATCTCTGGCTATCAGATCAATTTCTCCACTCTTGCAGCGAAAATTCCTCTCCATCACCAGCAGACCCTGTTTTTCCAGAAAGGCAGCCGCCTGATCTTCATAGCGACTGCCTGTTTTTCTTTTATTGATGCAAAACACTCTTTTCTGATTTTATGTCGGTATCTTTCGTATTCTTGAATTTATGTTATTGTAACACAGCTTTACTGTCACACAAAGTTTTTAATAAATGTTGCACGATGAATTGGTGTCGGTCCAAATTTCTTCAATGCTTCAATGTGCTCCGTCGAACCATAGCCTTTATTGGATGCAAAACCATATCCCGGCAGTGTTTTATCGTATTCGACCATCAGACGGTCTCGAGTAACCTTCGCCACAATACTTGCCGCTGCAATAGAAGCACTTTTAGCATCACCTTTTATGATCGGTACCTGCGGAATCTCCACTTCCGGGATCGTAACCGCATCATTCAGCAGAAGCTGCGGAGTAACCTTCAGCTTGCTTATTGCCTGACGCATGGCTTCATAGGTTGCCTGCAAAATATTGACCTCATCAATCTTCGCCGGTCCGACCATCCCGATGCCAACCGCCACTGCTTCACTTAGAATCACATCATAAAGTTCTTCTCTTTTATGTGCTGTCAGCTTCTTTGAATCATTCAGGTACAGAATCTGATGATCCGCCGGAAGAATTACTGCGCATGCTACTACCGGGCCGGCCAACGGCCCTCTGCCGACCTCATCTATTCCACAGAGATAACCCAGATGTTCGTATTTGCGCTCATACTGCATCATCTGTTCCATACGGAGTTTCTCTGCTTCCAGGGCCTTTATTTTCTTTTCGTACTGCAAGATCAGTTTCTGTACACCACTTCTGGGATCTTCACGGTAGCAATCACACATGCTCTGCCAGTCGGCTTCTCCCGCCGCTGCAAATTCATCTTTTATTTCACCGATCTTCTTCATCAGTTTTTCTCCTGCTCTGCCCACTCCAGAGTGATGCGCCCAATTTTTCCTCCCCGGAAATCGTCAAACAGAAGTCCGGATGCCTTTGTATAATCCAGTTCTTCCCCTTTTTTGAGGCAACCGCGTGCTTTCGCGATGTCACCAAGAATTTCTACGGCATTTCCTGCCTCGGAGATTCCATAGCGTTTCTCAAGAAGACCTGTATAACGTTCTTTCAGATAGTCGATGAGCTTTAATGCCAGTTCTTCCATATTCAAAATATCATCTTTGATCGAACCCACAAATGCCAGACGGATTCCAACTTCCTGATCCTCAAATTTAGGCCAGAGAATTCCCGGTGTATCCAGAAGTTCTACATTTTTGTTCAGACGGATCCACTGTTTTCCCTTTGTAACACCCGGTCTGTTGCCGGTCTTTGCACAGGCTTTACCTGCAAAAGTATTAATAAAAGTAGATTTTCCCACATTTGGGATTCCAGCAACCATGGCACGAATCGGTCGATTTTTGATTCCTCTTCTGCGGTCGCGTTCGATTTTCTCTTTACATGCTTCCTGAATCACATTCTGTATGGTCTTCATGCCGGCTCCATTTCTGGAATCCACTTTTACTACATGAAAACCTTTACTCTGAAAATACTCTTTCCATGCCTCATTCTGTCTCTCATCTGCAAGATCCGCCTTATTCAGAAGAATCAGACGTGATTTGTTCTGTCCGAGCTGATCAATGTCCGGATTTCTGCTGGAAAGCGGCACTCTGGCATCTACCAGCTCTATAATCAGGTCTATCAGCTTCAGGTCTTCCTGCATCTGTCTCTTTGCTTTGGTCATATGACCCGGATACCACTGTACGTTCATATATTACCTAACCTTTCGTAAATCCCAATTTTTCAAAGGGCGCACACGTAAACCAGATTTTGCCTGCGATATAACGTTTCTTTACCATACCGATATCTGCATACCGGCTGTCTTCACTGTTGTTCCGATTATCTCCAAGGACAAAATATTCACCGGATTCCAACGTAATGGAACTGGACGCAAGCCCCGGATTGCTGATCATAGGAAAATCTTTGCCCTCTTTATATGCTTCCCCATCTATCAGGATCCGTCCACCCGAGATCTGGATTGTCTCTCCCGGAAGTCCGATCACACGCCGGATATGCAGTGCTGCATCATCACTGGCATTTGTTCGAAACACGATCAGATCTCCTCTTTTTGGGGAAGAGAATTTATATACCACACGGTTTATAAAAAAACGGTCACCAACCGCAATCGTCGGTTCCATCGAACTTTCCTGCATCGTCACTGTCTGAAACAGCATAATACCAACCATCGCAGCCAGTACCAGTGTAACAACGATTTCAAACACCCAGCGCATAAAGCCGCGTACTTTTTCATCTTCCAGTTTTTCTTTTGCTTCCTGAATTTTGGGACTTTGTTTCCAGTTTTTTATATCCATATTCATTCTCCCATAATGGAATCACAGTATAATCAGTGGACGTGCCACCGACACCTCTTCAATATGCAATGCAAAAAGAGGGACAATAGCTGTCGTTATTGTCCCTGCTTCTGAAACCTTTGAAATTTTCTTATCTAACGCGTTCTTTAACTTTAGCAGCTTTACCTACACGATCTCTCAGGTAGTTCAGCTTAGCACGGCGAACTTTACCATGACGGATAACTTCTACTTTAACAACGTGTGGGGAATGAAGCGGCCATGTTTTCTCAACGCCTACACCATTGGAGCTCTTTCTTACTGTGAAAGTTTCTCTGGTGCTTCCACCCTGTCTCTTAAGAACAGTTCCTTCAAAGATCTGAATTCTCTCACGGTTTCCTTCTTTGATCAGAGCGTGTACTCTTACTGTGTCACCTACACGAAACTCCGGTACTTCTGCTTTTAACTGAGCAGCTTCGATGTTTTTGATAATGTCGTTCATTTTATTCTCTCCTATTCTTATCTGGATGTTCTTAATACATACGACTGTAACAGAGGACCATCTTTTTTACAACATTGTTGATTATACTATACTCTCCCTGCTAATGCAAGAAGTTTTTAATTGTTTTCTGTATTTTCCGCATCTGTCTGATCCGCGGTATCTGACTGGCTGGCTGTACCTGCAAGAAGCTGATTCAGTTCGTCAATCATTTCTTCGTCTTTCAGACGGAATTTGACTTCTACTCGTCTGGATGCATCTTTATCTACATTTCCGTCTGCATCCAGCACCGGATTTGCCATGGAATGTCCGTTGACTGTCAGGTACTTCTCGAGCTCCTGTGACTGCTCGTCATTCAGGAAATTACCCTGAATATCAATCAGATACTGTGCCACTGCCAGTGATCTCTGCTGAGACAGCTGCAGATTGTAACTGTAATCTCCGTCTGTATCTGTATATCCATCGATAATGATCTCTGCAAGGTAATCTTTGTAATCATCCTGCAGAAGTACTTTACAGTAGATTGGAAGTATCTGTTCCAGTGCCTGTTTACCGGAATCGGTCAGCTCGGCCTGATCATAATCAAACATTACACTCGCTTCCAGAGTCAGCGCACCGGTCTGTGCATCAATGTCAACATTTATATTATTTTTGGAAAATTCATTTTTCAGTGCCTCAATAACATCAGCCTTTACACCGATAATCTGATCGATCTGCGCCTGCTGGTCTTTCAGCTGTGCTGTCTTCTCGTCAAGTGCTGTCTGCTGTGCATTCAGTGTTGATTCCTGTTCTTTCAGTTTTGCAGCGAGAGCCTCCAGCTGTTTCTGCTGCTCGGCAAGCTGCTCATCCTGACTCTTTAACTGTTCATCCTGATTCTGCAGCGTCTCATTCTTTTCATCAATGGCATTCTGTTTATCCAGAAGTTCCTGCGTGTACTGCTCCTGCATCGCAATCTTTTCATCACGCTCCTGCAGACTTTCGTTATAGCTTTTCTGTGCCTGAAAAAGCGTCACACACATGATCAGCACAAAGAGCAGGAGCACACCTGCCATCATATCAGAATAAGAACGCCAGACGTTAAATCCATTTCCTTCTGATTTTTTCTTTTTGCGCATCTGCTTCTCCTTTTATCTGAATAAACCGAATTTACCTTTCTGTACACCTTTGGAAAGTTCACGGATATTTCTGGAAATCTCTTCCAAAAGTTCCTGCTGCTGTTCGCCCTGCTCCTGAATTGTTTCCTGAAGCTGTTCCAGCGTTTCTCTCTGTGCGATCTGTCCACCACTGAGCTGAACATTATTTCCGCTTCCTGTCGCCGAGATATCTGCAAGCAGACGACGAACCTGTTCCATAGTCCTACAGGACAGTTTCTGATACTGCGCAAAATCCTGAAGTTTCTGTTCAAACGCCTCAACAACTTCACGATTTGCTTTTGCCACATCCGCATTACCTTTGCTCGCTGCGGAAATACGTTCCATTCCCTGCGCTGCAGCCTCGACATATTTCTGCATGGTCTGGTTACATGCAACCCAGAATTTTGCAGAAGAGGTCTCTGCTTCCTTAAGATAATCCGCAAGATGCTGGTAATCTGCCTGCTGCTGTTTCTGGATTGTCTGATTATCCCGTACAATACGGTCAGCCACAGAAATGTATTCTTTCTGAATACTTACGGACTCTTCAAGCATCTTTTTCATTGTAGTCTCATGCTCTACATAAGCATCACTGAGCTGCTTGCTCATAGCCTGATAGAGGTTTGTCGTATAGTTTACATTGTCCGTCTGTGCATCTTTCAGCTGAGTAAGTGCTTTCCCGAAATCTGCAAACTGTGTTTCAAATGACGCATTCATTTCTTTCAGGAATGCATCCAGAATCTCTTTTACCGCATCTTCCTGGCATCTGGTCACGGAATCAACCAGTGTATCCAGAGAATCATTCATTTTTTTGAAAGTTGGTGTAATAACCTTTTCAAAACTGTCCGCCATTTTTACGGAAAACTGCTCTGCCATCTGATTCATGGCCGCTGTCTGATTCTTCTGGCTTGCAACCAGAAGGTTCATCGACTCACTCTCTGCGCTTGGCATGACATATGTATGAAAGCGATCAAGAAACAGCTGAAGATTTTCTGTCATAGATGAATATTCGCTCTTCATTCCTGAAGTATAAACGATGGAAAATGCAATACCGTAAATAGATGTCAGGAATGCAACCTTGATACCATCGACCAGAGAAGAGACAGAACTTGTCATTGCCTCATAATCCGACGGCTGGAAATCCTTAAGTCCCCATACCAGACCTACGAAGGTACCCAGGATACCAATACTGGTAAAAAGATCCGGCGCCATTTCCAGAAGTCGCTTATGCACATGCATATCGAGGTCATCCTCATTCAGAAATTCTTCGATGTCCATGATTCCTTCCTGACTCTTCGCAATACTGTCTGTAAATGCCTTCATCTTGCTATCCAGATAGGAATGGTGAAAAATCCCGTTCAGTGATGCCACTTTATCCGGTGCTACTCTTCCCGGCATTTTAAAGGCATCCTCCAGCTCGTCCGCCGCATCCTTCAATGCAAGCGAAAGCTTATTCATGCGAAACATTCCGCCAAACAGCCCCACGATATAGACAACTGCAATGATACCGAGAAAAATAAAGTTGTAGATCAGCACGCTTGCCGCACTGTTGCCTACGTACAATGTCATTCCGAGAGCGGCTGCAAACACAGCCAGAAACAACACGACATTCATGATTTTTTTCCTCATAGCCAACCTCCCTGTAGTGTTCATTTTTATTCGTATTTCTTCGCAAAAAGCATTGATTTCGTACTATTTTCTGCCTTTTCTATCATATCATATCATATTTTTACGAACAAGCTGTTTTCCTGACTTTACCCGTTTCTCACAAATTTTTCATATTTCCGGCAAAAAAACAGGCGATTCTTTTCGAACCGCCCGTCTCATTATGCATATACTTTATCTTCTTCCAAAAGCACAGCCTCACCATCTTTTACTTCAACGATATTCACACCACAGTTCGGCGGGACATGTCCATGCCAGAAGTCTTGCGGATCCTGATAAATGTTCTGTAAAAGCGCACGCACTGCACAGCCGTGTGATGCGATCAGAATCGTTTTGTCCTGATAATCCGGATTGCCGGTTACTTCTTCCCAGAATTCTTTTGTCCGAGCAAGAATATCTGCAATATTTTCTCCGTTCTTCGGACGCTCAAATTTCCATGGATCATTAAAAAACTTCTCCATCTGCTCATTCAGAAATACATGCTCATCTGTAAAGCAGACAACCCCTTCCAGTTCGCCAAAATTGATCTCCTGGATTCTTTTGTCCTCGATGACCGGCACCTTATGTGGCTGCTTTTCAAGGATCAGTTCTGCCGTCCTTCGCGCTCTCACAAGAGGGCTTGTGATGCAGAGATCAAACGGGACTTCTTTTAATGCTTCACCCGTTTTCTCTGCAAGCTCGATTCCCTTCTCTGCAAGTGGGATATCCGCCGTTCCCTGCACTTTGTGGAGTTCGTTCCACACGGTTTCCCCGTGCCGTACAACATAAAGTTTCATCAGCTTCTCAGCTCGATTCCAAGGTCTGTCAGACCATTCAGGATTTTTTTCATTGCGGCTGTGATCTCAGCCTCTTCCAGAGTCTTGTCATGATCACGGAATACAACAGAATAAGCCATGGATTTGTATCCGGCTTTGATCTGTGCACCTTCATAGATATCAAAGAGCTGATAAGATTCAAGAATCTTTCCGCCTCTCTGCTCCAGAACGTCTTCGATCTGTCCAGCAAGCACATGTTTCGGAACAACCATACTTAAGTCACGGGTAACTGCCGGATATTTGGCAATTCCGCTGAATTTGTGGTTGAATCCACAGAATTCAAGGATATCCTGAATATCGATCACTGCGACATATGTTCTTTCTCCGATTCCATAATTATCTGCAACGATCGGATGTACCTCACCGAGATAGCCGACTACTTTGCCTTCATAGCTGATGTTGGCCTGTCTGCCCGGATGCAGGTATGTCTTATTGCTGTCCGGTGTATAGTGAACTTTCTTCTTCATGCCGGATTTTTCGAAGAATTCTTCTACAACACCCTTCATATCAAAGAAATCACCAGTTCCGTACATACCAAGAGTAAAGTGTGTCCTTTCATCCGGAAGCTCAGTCAGCGGAAGTGCCTTCGGCAGATAAACTTTACCGATCTCGTACAGACGAACACCTTTGTTTCTTCTGTTGTAGTTTGTTGCCAGAGAAGACAGCATACCATGCAGTGTGGTCGTACGCATGATACTGTAATCTTCACCAAGCGGATTACTGATCGTAATAACTTTACGAAGATCACTGTCCTGCGGAATGCGAAGTTTATCAAATACCTTCGGGCTTTCGAAAGAATACGTCATTCCTTCGGAGAATCCACAGTATTCTGCGATATCTCTTGCCACATTCTCAATGCGGAGTTTGAACGGAAGTTTACCTGTGGTAGCTTCTCCATTTGGAAGTGTGGTCGGGATCTTGTCATATCCGAAGAATCTTGCAACTTCCTCTGCTACGTCTGCCATGCAGTGGATATCCTGACGGAAAGTAGGCGCTACGATCTCGTTTGTCTCCGGATCCAGTGTCAGTTCAACTTTTGCAAGGTATGCAAGCATTTCTTCTTTTGTAAGGTCTGTTCCGAGAAGTGCATTGATGCGCTCCGGCTCAAACGGTACTCTGGAAGGTTCTCTCGTCTCATTACAGATATCTACACATCCGCCTACAACTTCACCTGCTCCCAGTTCTTCCATAAGCTGGCAGGCACGGTCGATTGCTGCTTTGGCATTGTTCGGGTCAAGACCTTTTTCGAATTTACCGGATGCATCGGTACGAAGTCCGATTCTCTTTGAAGAAAGACGGATATTTGTACCATTGAAGCATGCTGCCTCAAACAGAACCGTATGCACATTGTCTGTGATCATGGAGTTTTCGCCACCCATGATACCTGCGATACCGACAGCCTTTCTGCCATCGCAGATCATCAGAACCTGATCGTCCATCTCACGTTCCTGACCATCCAGTGTTACAAATTTCTCTCCGGTTTTCGCACGACGTACAATGATTTCTCTTCCTTCGATGGTATCCAGATCGTATGCATGCATCGGCTGTCCGTACTCTTCCATAACATAGTTTGTAATGTCTACAAGATTGTTGATCGGACGGATGCCGTTGGAAGCAAGGCATCTCTGCATCCATTTCGGTGACGGGCCGATCTTGACATTTTTCACAACTCTTGCTGTATATCTCGGACAAAGTTCCGGATCTTCTACGGTAACTTTGATATAGTCAGATGCTTTTTCATCGTTTCCTGTTTCTTTGACTACAGGAGGAATGAATTTCTTATCAAAAGTAGCAGCTGCTTCTCTTGCAATTCCAAGTACTCCGTAGCAGTCTACACGGTTGGATGTGATCTCATATTCGATAACAACATCATCAAGACCAAGTGCTTTGATTGCACTTTCTCCAACTACTGCATCTTCCGGGAAAATGTAAATGCCGTATTCCGGTGCTTCCGGATACATTTCTCTTGAGCTTCCCAGTTCTTCGATAGAGCACATCATACCGCAGGATTCTACGCCTCTGAGTTTTCCCTTTTTGATTTTGATCCCGCCAGAAGTCATTTTACCGTCATGACCGCCGGCAACACGACCGCCGTCCAGAACAACCGGTACTTTATCTCCTTCTTTGACGTTCGGAGCACCTGTTACGATCTGAACAGTCTCTGTTCCGATATTCACCTGACAGATGATCAGTTTATCTGCATCAGGATGTTTTTCTATTTTTTCAATCTGTCCGATCACGATCTTGTCCAGATCTGCATCCAGTTTTTCGAAGCCTTCCACTTTTGTTCCTGACAGTGTCATGGCATCTGTGTATTCCTGGGCTGTTACATCCAGATCCGGCACATACATTTTAATCCAGGACATTGATGTATTCATGTTTTATATCCACCTTTCGAATAAAGTTCATTTAAATTAATTCTGTTGAATTGAACTAGAATTGTTTTAAAAATCTGACATCATTCTCATAAAGAAGACGCATGTCATCGATTTCATATTTCAGGAGCGCGATACGTTCCAGACCTACGCCAAATGCAAATCCGGTATATTCATCAGGATCGATTCCACACATTCTAAGTACGTTCGGGTGAACGGTACCGCAGCCGAGGATTTCGATCCAGCCGGAACCTTTACAGAAACGGCAGCCTTTTCCGCCACATTTAAAGCATGAAACATCAACCTCTGCACTCGGCTCTGTAAACGGGAAATGATGTGGTCTGAATTTTGTCTTTGTCTCCGGTCCGAACAGTTCCTGTGCAAACTCCTGCAGAGTTCCTTTAAGATCTGCAAATGTAATATTCTTGTCGATGACAAGACCTTCGATCTGATGGAAGGACGGAGAATGTGTTGCATCTACTTCGTCAGAACGGAATACACGTCCCGGTGCGATCATACGAATCGGCAGTTTGCCTTTTTCCATGGTACGCGCCTGTACCGGGGAAGTCTGGGAACGAAGAAGGATAGAATCATTGATAAAGAATGTATCCTGCTCATCTCTTGCCGGATGATCTTCCGGAATGTTCAGTTTTGTAAAGTTATAATCTGCATATTCCACTTCCGGACCCTCTACTACTTCGTAGCCCATTCCGATGAAAATACGCTCTACTTCTTCGAGTGCAATGCTGTTTGGATGACGATGACCGATCATTGCTTTCTTTGCCGGAAGTGTAACGTCGATCACTTCTGCTTTCATTTTTTCTTCACGAAGTGCTTCTTCCAGTTTCTTTCTGGTTGCTTCCAGATGTTCTTCAATCTTCACACGGGTCTCATTTACCATCTGACCTACTTTCGGACGATCTTCCGGAGCAACATCTTTCATACTCTTTAAGATTGCAGTCAGCTCACCCTTTTTGCCAAGGTAAGCAACTTTTACTTCATTCAGCCTTTCCGGACGATCTGATTCCTCGATCCGTTTTCTGGCTGCTTCAGCTAATTCCTGAAGTCTTTCCTTCATATCCATGGTTTTACTCTCCTTTTTTTAACATAAAAAAAATCCGTCCCTAAAAAGGGACGGAATTATAACCGCGGTACCACCCTGCTTCCCATGGAATTATCCACAGGCACTTGAGTCATGCTTAACGCGCACCCACGTCGCTTCCTACTGAAAGTTCAGAAACGAGGCTCCGGCGGGAAATTAAGAAACTGTCTGAACTTAAAGGAGCTTACAGCCGATGACTCCCTCTCTCTGTAAGAAAACAATTTCCTGAAACGCCTTCACAGCTTTTCGCTTATCAATCTTTATGATGCCACAGCGCCAAAAATCTGTCAAGCAGTTTTTTTATCTGCTGCCATACAGTATACTGTGCCTGGCGGAACTGTTTTTCAAAATATGCATTTAATTCTGCCCCGTAAAGCAAGAGATTCATGCATACATAAAGCCACAGCATAACCATGATCAGTGCGGACAGACTTCCGTACATATTACTGAAATTCGGAAAAAATGTAAAATACAATGAAAAGAAATAGGAAAACATTGACCATGCCACAGCAATGATAAATGCCCCCGGCACCTGACTCTTCAGGGATGCTTTTCTGTTTGGCAGGTATCTGTACAATACAAGAAAAACAAGAAAGAGTACAACAAAAACAAGAAATGTCTTGGCACTCAAAATTCTCCCTACTACCTTCCCGAGTAATGGCATGTGAACAACCAGTTCCGCATGTATCCGGTTACCCATAACCAGAAGCAGAAGACTGGTAATAATCGCAATAATAAACAAAAACATATACAACATCGAATACAACCGGTTCGTCAGCCAGTTTCGAGTTTCTTTTACGTGATAGATCACGTTCAGTCCCGCAATCAGGGACTGCATGCCCTTGCCGGAAGACCACAGTGCGAACAGACCGGAAATCGGTACGACTGCTGCACTCTTCGTGAATACTTCTGCGATGATCTTGAGTACAAAATCCTGTAAATTATCCGGTACAAACCCGATGATCACCTGTCTGAGCATCCGGTAAGTAAGCGGTGTATACTGTACAAGTGCGGTAAGCACCAGCACAAAAGGAATAAACGACATGATCAGGAAATATGCCGCCTGCGCAGCATATGCACCGATATGATCCTCCTGCATACGCTTTATGAAACCCAGGATCAGCGCTATCGTGCCTTTTTCTGATTTTTTTTCCATATTTTTTCTCCCAGGGTCAAATATGTTTGTTGTACATTTTACCATGAAATCATATTTCTGTCATCCCAGATTTTCAATTGTAATATTTTTGAAAAAATAATTCAGAATTATCCTGTAGTCGTAACCCTCTTCTGCCATCACATTTGCCGCCGTCTGGCTCATTCCCACACCATGCCCGTAACCGCCGCCTGTAATCTTCACAGATTCACCTTTTTTCATTTCCAGTTCAAAATATGCACTTGGCAACAGTTTTCCTCCTTCAGTCTCTGTGCCATCCTTTTCTGTGATCGTGCAGCCCTCCGGAGAAAAGAACTGCCGGATTTCATATTCATTTTTTAATTCAAAAGAGTCTTCTTTCATACTCACCGTAAGATCGGTTACTGCTCCGCTTTCATTTCTTGCATTTACCGTAATTGCTGTCAAAACATCCTTTTTATCCTGATATGCTTCTGCCCGCTTTTCTATATTTTCCCACGGAATTTCAACGGACCAGCGGCTCCACGGTTCCCGTTCATCAAATTTACAGGGAACACTTTTCAGATAAGAAGCAGCCTTTGCAGCACCCCAGATTTCATCCGTGCTGGTCACACCTGCCGAAGTCGAAAAATAATATGCATCGATGGCTTCTCCATTCTGACATATGATCTGCCCCTTTGTTTCTTCGACGGCATGTGTCGTGGAATCCTGTGGCCGAACATTTCCATACACCTGAAAGCTCACGCTGTCATCCACATCCGCATCATACTCTGTCAGTCTGCCCTCCTGTATCTGTTTCCATGCATAGGTTCTTGCACATACCGCCTGTGCTTTCAGTGCTTCAAGCGAATACGATGACGGCATTTCACTTGGTACAACACCTTTCAGATATTCTTCCAGACACAGTTCATTTACCAGTAGAATTCCCTGCTCATCCGGTATGAGCTCCATACTCCCATGATATACCGGTGCACCATCCTGGCGCTTCAATGATTGAATACAGATGCCATCTTTTTGCGCCGGAATACGTATGGTTGTTTTTTGCTTTTGAAGTTCTTCTGCTTCATATCGTATTTCCCTGCCGTTATAAGCGACCGTCACCATCGGGTGATAATATGACTGAAAATCACTATCCGATATCAGCACACGAATTACCGGATCCGGCACTTCTGCATAAATTTCTGCCACACATTTTGCCACTGCAGCACTATAAAAAATCATACTTATTCCAATAAAAAATCCGACCTTCTTCATACTGCATTATATGAAGAAAGCCGGAAAAATAACTTTTATTTATTTTCTGACGGAGAAACAATAAATGGTCTCGGAATAATATCGCTCACCAGCATCCAGAACCGGGGAATGGAACGCTTCTACATTGACTGCATTCGGCTCTACCTGTGTTTCCAGGCAGAACGCTTCTCTCTGATTGTAGACATGTCCGTTCTTACCATGCTCGTTTTCTACAAAGTTGGCTGCATAGAACTGCACGCATGGGCAGTCACTCAGTACACTCATCTCTATACCGGTCTTTTCGGACCATGCACGGGCAATCTCACGGACACTGGCTTTGTTATAATAATCGGTCACATAGTTATGATCATAGCCACCTGTAATCTTTAACTGCTCGAAGTCGGCTTCAATCTCATCACCAATCTGATGTGGTGTGCGGAAATCCATCGGGGTACCTTCAACCGGCGCATTCTCTCCAAGTGGAATAGATCCTTCTCCAACAGGTGTATAAGCTTCTGCATGAATCGTCAGGTACTGATCCATTGCCTTGCCACTGCCTTCTCCTGCCAAGTTGAAATAAGAATGATTGGTCATATTGGCGACTGTTGTCCTGTCACAGACACCTCCGTATACGATCCGAAGCTCATTATTTTCTGTCATTTCATATGTAACAGAAACCTGAAATTCTCCCGGGAATCCATTTTCTCCATCCGGACTGATTCTCGAAAATGTCACTGCATTTTTGTCCTCGGAAATCTCTGCCGCATTCCAGATTTTTTTCTCAAAACCATTCGGTCCACTGTGCAGATTGTTTTTGCCCTCATTCGGTGTAAGGGTGATTTCCTGTCCGTCCAGCACAAATCTGGAATCAGCAATACGGTTTCCGCTTCTTCCGATCGTCGCGCCAAAGAAGCATCCGTTAACCTCATAGCCCGCAAGATCATCATACCCCAGAACTACATCTGTAAGTTTACCTTCTCTGTCCGGTACACAAAGCTTTACCAGAATTGCACCAAACTGTGAAATTTCTGCATAAGCACCGGCTTTATTTTCCAGATGGAAAATCTGAATTTCTTCTCCTGATGATAATTTTCCAAATGTTCGTTTTGTTACCATAATTTCCTCCCAAACCTGACTATACATAATACATCTTCAAAAAAAGAGCCATATCTCTATGACTCATTTCTTTAAGATCCGGAATGCCGTTCCCTTCCATTTGACGCCTAGCCTAAGCCAGGATGGGTGTCCGCAACTGAAGATCTGCCTACCACAACGAGAGGTCTGACATCACTTCAACAATGTAGGAGTCCCTATTTGTCAATGTAGGTTCAAATAAAAAAGGGGTCTCGCACATTCCAGAAGTTATTTTCTTTTTTTATTGTACTCTATTATATGTGATTTTTCAACACATAATACTGGAAAAAGTTTCTGTAAAAAGATTCTTTTGTTACTGTTCACAGCAACATTCTTTTCTGTGTTTGTTAAATCAGTGAATGCCGAGAACTTTTTTGACAGTATCCGGCATATCCGGTGCATCTACCACAATATCATGCAGTACCGGTGCTGTACGGATTTCTTCTACTGCTTTCGGCACTTTGACACCGGAAATGGCAGAAAGCTGATCTGCCAGTGCAAAATCATCTTTGTCTTCTTCTTTATCTGCAACAGCATCCATTACGCTTCTTGTGAATTTGTACGGACTTGCTGTAGATGCAATCACCGTTACAGTATGATCGTCTGTATCCTTCAGATATTTCTTATAAACGCCTGCCGCAACAGCTGTATGAGGATCAATCACATAATCACTGTTTTTGTAAACATTATGGATGGTTTCTTTTGTTTCTTCTTCGCTGCAGTAATTTCCATAGAAATCTGCAAGACCTTTTTTCATTTCATCAGTGATTGTATATTCTCCGCCTTCACTTAATGACTGCATCAGTTCTGCACACTTCTGTGCATCTTCGCCTGTCAGACGATAGATCAGACGTTCCAGATTGCTGGAAATCAGAATATCCATGGACGGAGAAGTGGTAAGGATAAAGTCTCTCTTTCTGTCATAAGTTCCTGTACGGAAGAAATCAAAAAGGACTTTATTCTCATTGGATGCACAAACCAGTTTATTGATTGGAAGTCCCATCTGTTTTGCATAGTAAGCAGCAAGAATATTTCCGAAGTTACCTGTCGGAACTACAACATTGATCTTGTCTCCTGCTTTTACTTTGCCCTGTCCGACCAGTCTGGAGTAAGCATATACATAATAAACAATCTGTGGAACCAGTCTTCCGATATTGATGGAGTTTGCGGAGGAAAACTGGAATCCGGCACCATCAAGTTCTGCTGCAAGCTCACGGTCGTTGAACATCTTCTTGACTGCTGTCTGCGCATCGTCAAAGTTTCCGGTAATTCCAACTACATAAGTGTTGTCACCCTTCTGCGTTACCATCTGCTTTTCCTGAATCGGGCTGACACCGTGTTTCGGATAGAATACGATAATTCTGGTTCCCGGAACATCCGCAAAACCTGCAAGTGCCGCCTTTCCGGTATCGCCGGATGTTGCAGTAAGGATTACGATTTCATTTTTGACTGCATTTTTCTTTGCAGCAGTTGTCATAAGATGCGGCAGGATAGAAAGTGCCATATCTTTAAATGCAATCGTCGCACCATGAAACAGTTCCAGATAATATGCCCCATCTGCCTCATGAAGCGGTGCGATCTCAGAAGTATCAAACTTCTCATCGTATGCACTTGCAATACAGTTTTTCATCTCTTCTTCTGTAAAGTCTGTAAGGAAACGGCTCATAACTTCATATGCAGTTTCCTGATATGTCATCTGTGCAAGCTTTTCTGCCGGCACATCCAGTTTCGGAATCTCAGTGGGTACAAACAGACCTCCATCTTCAGAAAGTCCTTTTAAAATTGCCATGGAAGCAGTTACTGTTTCGCCTTTGCCTCTTGTGCTCTTGTATAATACCTGCATGTATCCTTCCTGCCTTTCTTCGGGTTTGTTTCATTTTTGGTCACAGTATACCACGTTGCCGTGTAAAATTCCATAGCAAATTACAGAACATTCCCAAAAAGTATTTTTTATAATTCCTGTCAAACAAAAAAGATTCCGGTGAAACACTTAGTATCCCCGGAACCCACTGCGTTTTCTTTATGTATTTTACTGCTGAACTGCCTCAGGATATGTATAAAATTCATGCACACCATGCTTAAACAGCTTTTTAAGGTTCTTATCAAACCACCGAATGTTATTCTTGGCTGCTGCTGATTTCTGGATAAAGAACAGCGCACCCTCTGAATAATCCACACCTTCCAGTGCCTGCTTAACAGCCTCTTTTGTTTCGTTGGTAGGGACTACTTCAGAAATACGTCCATCAGCTACCGGTGAAAACTGTGCCACACCATCTATATACTGCCAGATGACATCTGTCGCATTATTCGGAAACTCCGGATATTTGATACGGTTCATGATGACATTTGCTACCAGAACGCGACCTTTAATGTCCTCTGTGCCTGCTTCTGCCTCTACGATCTGCAGAAGATTCTCATAATCCTCATCCGACATCATCTTCGCAGAAGAAGAATGAGAAAGCACCTGCGCATCAAAGTTATCTACTGTGGTCGTCATCGAGTCGCTGACATTCATCTCCCCCGCACTGCTGGTAACTTTGCTGACACGCTGACCAACAATCACATCATCACAGGAAATACCGATACGCTTGACGGTCATACCGGCTGACGGTGTTGCATTTACTCCTGAAACCACACCTGCAATTCCGGTTGGCAGAGAATCATCCGTATAGACCGTATATGTGCTGCTTTTCTGCTCAGATGCAGCATAAACCTGATTCTGTCTTCCGCTTCCGATAAGCTTACATCCGCCGGTCACAGTCAGTACTGTAAGCGCACAGACGCTCAGTGATACAAATCCATGAAGGGAAGAATTCTGTACTTTGCCGTCTTTATCCTTTCTGTTATGCTGTTTTGTTAATCCTGTTTTTCTCATACTCAAACATTCCTTGCATCTTTGTCATTACTTTTTTCGTTACTGTTTCGTGTTTTTAACTTTTTGTAACATTTCTGTAATGCATAAGAAAATTATATTTAATATGCGTAGATATGTCAAGTAATTTTTTCCAGTACTGTTTTCCCTGACAGGATCATTATAACTTTCATGCCTCTGTATGGTCAATCATTTTCGTTCGACGTTTGTCTGTCAAATCCGACAATCGCTACTGTTCACAGCAACTTGGATACGGTTTTAACCGGTATAGCGAAGTGCCTCGATCGGCTTTTTTGCCGCTGCTTTCCTTTTTTAAACATCCTTTTCCTCCATTTATAACTTTGGGGGATTCCTTTTTCTCTGTTTCTGATTATTACTTTAACGAAAAGATGTGTTTACTTCTTGAGAGAACTGTGAACGGCAGATGAATTAACCTTAAAGATACCTTAAAACTCATTTTAATTCGTCAGTTTTATTGCAAATGTGATATTTTATTATCATTTTATTTTGTTTTTTTATTGAAATTTTCCAAAAATTGTACTATGATAAAAGCAAATAAAAGTTTGATTCTTTGAGAGGAGGCAGCTATATGAGTAAACGTATTATCACAATCAATCGTATGTATGGAAGTAATGGACGGATAATCGGAAAGGCTCTTGCCGAAGAAATGGGAATCGGATTTTATGACCGGGAACTGATCGAGCTGGCAAGCAGTAAAAAGCAGGTTCCGCTCAGTCAGTTTGCAGAAGTGGATGAAAAGCGGCCAAGTCCATGGGGATTCCCTATTGACAGTGAGCTGCAGATCGGTGTTGACCGTTATCCGATCCCCATGAATGATGTTCTGTTTGGCATCCAGAGGGACATCATTCTTTCTTTAAGCGATCATGAAGACTGTGTGATCGTCGGCAGGTGTGCAAACAACATTCTCACTGACCATGCTCTGAAAGTTTTTATCTATGCACCATTTGAAGACCGTGTACAGACAGTTATGAAACGGCTGGATCGTGAGGAAAAGAGTGCAAGGAAACTTGTTAAGAGAATGGACAAGGAACGTCGTGCGTATTTTGAGTTTTTCACGGATCAGAAGTGGCTGGATATGGGACAGTATGATCTGTGTATTGACAGCAGTAAGTTCAGTCTGGAGGAGGTTGTGAAGATTCTGAAGGAAGCTGCAATGAAGAAGTAGATGAGGTTGCAGGTAACGAGCCGGAAGGATATTGATTGGTAATTGATTTTACGAAATAACCCTGTAGCAGGGAGTTCGCAGACGGCTTCGTCGTCGGTAATTTCTAAGATATGACCTGTCTGTAAAAGACATCCCCTGAAATCGTAAACTCGCATTTTGCTCGAACAGTACGATTTCAGGGGATAATACAGCCAGAACATATCTAAGAAATTGCACGACTTCTGCAGATGTCTGCGAGACTCCCTGCTCAGGGTTCTTTCTGTGAGTTCAAATAATTAAATTAATATGGCTTCCGGCTCTTAAACTTTGGAATTGGGAGGAGTGAGGTTTCCTGCCGTGAGTGTATTCAATAATTTAAGAGAGCATTCAAAAGAAAGTGTAAGTTCCTGTTACTGAAATCTTAAGTAGTCCTCTAAAGATAAAAAAGCAACTTATCTCCGTCCTTTAATAATGTAAATAAATTCTGGCTTCTTCTTTAAGAATGCTTTGCAATGTAATCTTTCAAATATTCGTAGATCTGAGTTTCGGTTGGCGGGCAGCCTTCTACGTGGCATCGGAAGTTTCGGGTGCAATGGCCGACACCGAGTTCGCCAGTCTTTCCACGGTAGCCCTGTCCGATACATATTTTTTCGTGGAGTTTTTCGAAGAGGCCTTCTTGTTTCAGCATATCAAGTGCCGGAATCAGGTAGCCGTAGCAGGCGCTGCAGGATTCTACTTCTTCTACTGCATCTGCCACATCGACTACTTTTCGTCGTTCTGCAATGTGATGTTCTGCTACTTCTCCAAGGATCTGGATGTCTGCTTTTGAAATATCAGCGCAGCCTACACCAAGTTCTGCTGCCATTTTTACATATGGCACTTCTTCTACTTCATAATGTAACTGTTTGCAGACACAGGCATCAACCAGTACCGGATCCATCGCAGTCCAGATGCGGTTCATCACAACCGGATTGCCTCCGTCTTCAAAATCCAGATCTCCGCAGATGTTATCAACTACAATGAAATCCTGATGGATTCCTGTATTCAGATGTGCAATCGGCTTGTGCAGTCCCATTGCATGGAAATGTCTTTTTTCTGTATTTGGAATCAGACCTTTCATGTTTTTCAGTGCACAGGTGATTTTTGTCTGACAATGTCCTTTCATTACCGGCACATTGATAAGAAAATCGACTTTTTTCACACTCTCGCAGATTTTCAGTTCCAGCCCGCTGCAGTCTTTCACATAACTCTTATCTTTCTGGGTGTCATAAAATTTGACATCATAATTCTCACAGAGACTGCGATATCCGCAGATTTCAAAGGCATCTGCCGTACGGTCTCCCACCCAGGATCCCTCCAGAATCATCATATTCTGAAATCCGTTTTCTTTCAGATATTCCAGAATCCCGGCTACGATTTCCGGATGTGTGGTGCCGCCCTCGGACGGATCGGACGGAGACACCAGATTCGGTTTGATCCCGACCATTTTTTGCCGGTCGCCGATCAGTTCTGCAAGATTACTTGCTGTAAGCAATTCCTTTGTCATCTTTTTGTATTCTGCCCCACTCTTTATAAAAATCTGATTCTTATCCATAAGCAAGTACTCCTTCGTTTTATCTAAAATATTACTGTTCGCAGCAACTTTAAAATTCTTTGTTGTTTATAATCCTGCAACTGCATCCAACGGAAATCAGAACCACCACTGCAAATATGACAACACCTGATAGTATGATATTTCCTGCAGAAAGTGAATCTAAAATCTCTGCTATATTATAAATTGTTCCATGAGACATTTCTATAATTTTTTTGCCGGCTATCCCCACAAGAAAAATTGCCGCAATAAACCCGAGCATTATAATCCTGCTTTTTTCAGCCTCATATTTTATGCGCAGCGGAATCACAAGTGCCAGAAGCAGACCTGCCACAAACAATGCCGCAGCTGTTCCGACCAGAATATCTTCCACCATGCCATTTCCGGAAAGCTGCACTTTCATAATTCCAGCCAGAAATGAAACAGCACCTGTTATTAGTGTGATCAACATGCTCAGAAGATATTTTTCATAAACGTATTGTTTTCTGGTAACCGGCAATGTCATAAGAAAATTCATTCCTTTTTCATAGCTGTCATATGACACAGTTCCGGCTGAAAGCCCGACGCTCATAACAATCATATAAGATGTAAAAAAAGCTGCACTGTCCTTTTTAGCTATCAGATAAACAACTCCAATCGCAAACACTGCCAGATATATTTTTATATTTACTCTGATCAATTCCAGATCTTTCACGATCAAGCCACTCATATGCGTTCTCCCTTTACCATCATTGTAATCACTTCGTCCACTGAGCCCTTTTCAATAACAATTCCCGGATAATTTTCCAGATAATAATTTTTCTGATCCGTCAGGCAGCTATAACCAAAGTTTTCTTTTTTTATACGCAGAATATATTCTTTATCCAGTTTTGCAAATTCTTGTTCTGGCACTTTTATAAAACCATATTCATCCAAAATGCGGTCCGTTTCTTCATGAAGTACTATTTTTCCATTGTGGATCATATAAACATCGTCACAAAAATGTTCCAGATCCCCGGAAATATGCGAACTTATCACAATCGAGCGTCCGGGAGTATCCATATAGTCACGCAGTAAATTAAGGATTTCTTCTCTGGCAATGACATCCAGACCTGCTGTCGGTTCATCCAGAATCAATAGTTTACTGTCGTGGCTGATTGCCAGGATCACTTTTAATTTTGCTTTCATTCCTGTTGAAAATTCTTTTATCTGTTTTTTCAATGGAATTTCCAGTTTTTCGCATTGTTTCTGAAAAAGATTCTCATTAAAATCTGTGTAAAAATTTTTCATAATGTGAATCACCTGCTGTACAGTCAGATATTCAGAAAAACCACTATCGGAAAATACAGTACCTATTTTTTCCTTTTCCATTACAGTCAGATCTGATGCCTTTCTGTCCAGCACATTCACTGTCCCATAATCCGGTCTGATCAGACCAAGCATCAGTTTAAATGCTGTACTTTTGCCCGCTCCATTTGCACCGATCAACCCGGTCACACAATTCTCCGGTATCTGCATATTCAGCTCCAGCGCAAAGTCATCATAAATCTTTTTTACATGATCCAGCTGTACTAACATACCCTGTCCTCCATTATAATCTGAAACGTTTCCTGTATCTCCTGATCCGTCAGGCCGCCTGCACGTGCCTTTCGCACTGCCTCCTCCAGTTCTTTTTCCAGTTCCTTTTTGCGCTCCTCCATCAGAAGCCCCTGATTTGTTTCCGCTATAAAGCTGCCTTTCCCATGTACTGTTACGACCAGACCTTCTGTTTCCAGATTATCATAGGCCTTCTTTACCGTAAGGGCACTTATCTTGAGATCTTTGGACAATGCCCGTACAGATGGCAAAGCACTCCCTGCCGGAAGGGTCCCGTCAATCACTTCTGCTTTGATCTGTGTCATTATCTGTTCATATATTGGCTCCATGGAAGTATGGTTAATTATAAGCTTCATATCTGCCTCCTTTACAAACAGTATATAACAGTATATCACTGTTGTCAACTATTATATACTGTTTGTTTTATTGATTGTGACATTACCGCTTAATTCTTTGCAAAACAAAAGTCCTCTTTCTACCAGTTGCGGTAAAAAAAGAACTTTTGATATCGTCTTTGCTGACTTGCTTCTAATATTTAATTTTTCTGGTTTCACCTTTCAAGTATCTGTATTTGATATAATGAAGCAGTTTTTCTTCTCCATGATCATTCAGAATACGAAGAAGTGCCTCAAGTTCTTTCTTTGTCTGCGGATGGATAAACCAGAGCTTTTCTTTACTTTTCAGGAAATAATCCAGCGGCTGGCTGTCATCATAAGCATCTCCCAGATAATTTCTGGATGCACTGATACGGTCGACCACCATCTCTGCTACATATTTTCGCGGCATCTGTGCACCCATGATCAGATGCTCGCCATCAATGGAATAATCTACCCAGTGTTCAAAATGATGTTTATTGCGCCCCTTGTGATGCAGCCACGAAGTAGATACACCTATGTCTTCTCGCTCTGCATTATTCGGACTTCTCGTTCCCTGATAGTATCTGCATCCCACGAGAAATTCTGTCGGAGAATACTTTGAAAGATCGTGAAGCAGTCCCTGCTTATATAACCCTATACGGAAACAATATTTCATTACAAGAAGTTTATGCCTCGTTATCGTTTTGAAGTGGAGCCACGGATGCATGTTCTGATTCCTCCTGCCTTGCTGTCAGCACCACGATCGTTCGTGGATTGATCTTGACAGATTTTTTGTATGGTTCCTCCTGTTCACGGAACCACGGTTCTCCCATCTCGGATGTGTCTGCTATCTTTTTCCAGTTCATTCCCTCCGGAAGATTCGGGAGTGCAATATTACGTTTTTCCCAGTGAAAATTCATCCCTATATAAAGAAAATCATCTTCTGTGCCATCGTCCTTCTGTGCATAGGCACCGCAGTACATGATACCAAGGAGGCGGCTCGTATTATCGCGGTTTAAAAACCATGCGCGCTCTCCGTGCACAGAAACATCCGGGAAACCTTTTGCCATATAATCTACACCACGCATTTCCTTCGGCATATGGAGAATCGGATGATTTTTGCGAAAAGCGATTGCCTCCTTCACAAAAGAAGATAGTCCGGTATGTCTTCTGGCATTTTTCCAGTCGGTCCATCCGGTCGGATTGTCCTGACACCATACATTGTTGTTGCCATCCTGTGAATTTGCAAATTCATCTCCGCCATAGATCATTGGTGTACCCTGACTGAGCAGCAGCATCAGAAACGCATTACGCATCTGCTGTTCTCTCATCCTGCGTACCGCCGTCTTTCGCGTACTGCCTTCTACTCCGCAGTTCCATGAATAATTAAATTCACTGCCATCCCGGTTATCCTCGCCATTGGCTTCATTGTGGCGATAATTATAAGAAACAGTATCATACAGCGTAAAACCATCCTGCGCCGCCATATAATTTACTGTACCAAAATTCCCGGTATTTCTTCGCACATGGAACTCTGCGCCGGAGATCATTCCTTCATCACTCTTAAGGAAACGTCTCATATCCAGCATAAATCCGGCATTATATTCTGCAAGCATATTTTCTGCATCTGCTTCCCCTGAAACATTTGAAAACAGCTTTTTTGTTCCATAAAGGATTGGGTCACGCTCGATCACATCCTGCTGCACCCCATCTCCCAGCAGATGAAAACCGTCTACATGATAATAAAGTTTCCAGAACCACAGTGAGCGTATCATCTGCAAAGAAAGTGTTCCCTTAGGGAAATACATTTCCATAATGCACTCGATCCCTGCTTTGTGCAATGCCCGGATCATATCGCGAAACTCTCTGTCCGGTTCCTTCGTAGCACAGTAAGATTCTTTCGGTGCAAAATAAAATCCCCTGGTATATCCCCAGTAATTTATTCTGTCATCGGATTTCTTACGAACTGCCAGATTCACAGCATAATCTGCCTGTACACATTCCTGAAATTCATATGCCGGCATCAGTTCTACCGCATTGATCCCAAGCTCTTTCCAGTACGGAATCATCTCAGTAAGTCCTGCAAAAGTACCTCTTTTTCGAAGTGCAAGCTTCGCCTGTCTGGTATATCCACGTACATGTATTTTGTAAAGGATCATTTCACTGTACGGAATCTCCGGTGCGGTGTCGCCCTCCCAGTCATATTCTTTTTCTGAAAGAAATGCACAGCGAACCTCATGTTCATCTTTCGATAACGGCGCACCAAATTTCTCGCGCCCACGGATTACGCAAGCAAAAGGATCCTGTACGATTTTTCCATCTATACGGAAATTGTATTCATATCGTTCCGGTCTCAACCCGGTTACCAGCATCGCACACATCCTGCCGGTGCGATACTCCTCTGTAAAAGGAAACTCTGTTTCCGGTTCCGCCGCCCCCTTTCGATATAATACCAGTGAAGCTTCTGTATCACCTGGAACCTCCACTGCAAAATTAATGCCGTTTTTCTTTTTGTTTACACCGGGGACTACCGGATCTCCCTTATACGCACAGATTCTGTTCTTTTTTTCCATTCCCGGTTCTCCTTGTCACTTTATTTCGCTCAGATCCATTATTTCTCAAAATCAATATCCAGTTCTACCGGACAATGATCTGAGCCCATAATTTCTGTATGGATCGATGCATCCTGAAGTCTGTCTTTCAACGACGGAGATACAATAAAATAATCGATTCTCCATCCTGCATTCTTTTCACGTGCCTTAAAGCGATAAGACCACCAGGAATAGATTCCTTCTTTATCTGGATAGAAATAGCGGAAAGTATCAACAAATCCGCTTTCCAGCATACGTGAAAAGCATGCTCGTTCTTCATCGGTAAAACCTGCATTTTTGCGGTTGGTCTTCGGATTCTTCAGATCGATTTCCTGATGCGCCACATTCATATCACCACAGCAGATCACAGGCTTCTTTTCCTGCAATTTCAGAAGATAGGCCAGAAAATCCCGTTCCCATTCCATTCTGTATTCCAGGCGGCGCAGTTCACTCTGGGAATTCGGTGTATATACCGTAACAAAATAAAATTCTTCAAATTCAAGTGTGATCACACGGCCTTCTTTGTCGTGCGCTTCTATCCCGATTCCATTTACTACCGACAATGGCTCTTTCTTTGTAAATACGGCTGTGCCGGAATACCCTCTGCGGTTCGCATAATTCCAGTACTGGTGATACCCCGGAAGCTCCAGCTCAACCTGTCCCTGCTGGCATTTCGTCTCCTGCAGACAGAAAATATCTGCATCCAGCTCCTTAAATCTATCCTCAAAACCCTTTGTAATACAGGCTCTGATTCCATTTACATTCCATGAAATCAATTTCATTGTCTCATTTACTCCTTCAAATCGATCAAATGTCTGATATTTCCATTATACATGATTCACGATACAGTTTAAACACATTTTTTTATTTTCTTCTCACGCATTTTCTCTGTCTTTTCTCCGGCATTTTTGCTTTCCCGTTGTATTCGCTTCTGTTATCTGTTAAAATAGACTGATAATGAAAACAAAGTGAGGAAAATCAAATGAGTGACGAACTGAAAAATGGCTGTACGCCAAGCGACTGTGCTTCCTGCGGACTGGACTGCGGCAGCAATTCTTCCACCGAAAGCCATAATACCATCACCCTGACTCTGGACGATGACACAGAGATCGAATGCGCAATTCTGACTGTCTTCCCGGTAGATGCCCAGGAATATATTGCCCTGCTTCCACTTGACGAAAACGGACAGAATCAGGACGGAGAAGTTTATCTTTACAAATTCTCCCGTACCGAGAAAGGTGATCCGATCCTTGCAAACATCGAATCCGATGACGAATATGCAAAAGCTGCCGAAGCTTTTGATATCGTGCTGGACAATGCACGTAAAGCAGAAGCTGCCGGTGCACCGCTCGAATAATTTATTTTATATTAAAGAAAACGGAGGTTTCCGCCATTATCGGCTGAAACCTCCATTTTAATTACGTCTTATTTCTTTTCTGTGGTGCTTCCGAATCCACCATTGCGGACTCCGGTTGCTTCATCATCTACCGTGATTCCATACTCTACAAAGATTCCCTGCATAAAGCCTGTACCGGCTGCAATACTGACAGTTTTATCTTCGTTGCTGTCATTTGTGATCTTTGAGAAAATATGACCTTCATTATCCGAATAGAAATAATCACTGTCAATGATTCCCACTGTATTATTTAACTGGAGACGGAATTTGAATCCAAGTCCGCTTCTCGGGTAACATTTCAGTACCCAGTCCTGTTCCATTTCCACGCGGATACCAGTCGGGATCTTTGCAGTCTCTCCCGGGGCCAGTGTAATATCAACAGGGGCAAAAAAATCATATCCGGCACTTCCGGCGGTTGCCCTTAATGGAAGACGGATGTTTTCGTAAACAGATAAAATTTCTTTCTCATCTGCTGTCGGAAAAGTATCTTTCCAGTCCTTTGCAAACTGTGCAGGACTTACTTTATGAAATTTTGCGATTCGTCTCATGCTTCCTCCTGTGCCTCTTTATATAACAGGTATTTTGCTTTTGATCTGCAAATTAAGCTTGCTTAATTTGCACAATGTAAAACAATTTTTCCCTCGCGAAGTGTCGCGGGAACATTAATGACACGCTGATTGGAAGAGCCTTTCCATCGAAGAGAGGTATCTGCTTTATCAGCCTGAAACTCTCCATCTACACAGACATCCAGATACTGTACGACTGCTTCATTCTGAATTTCTTCCCATGTAGAGCCGGTATACAGCCAGATTGTCTTGTCCGGATATCTTTCACGGATTTTTTTCGCAAAAGCAGTAACTGCTGAAATGTTCGATGGATGCAGTGGATCACCTCCTGAGAAGGTGATCCCACTGATATAATCTTTATCCAGCTCTGTAAATATTTCGGCTTCCTCCGCTTCTGTAAATGCAAGTCCGCCGTTTGGATCCCAGGTGATCGGGTTCTGGCAATCCCGGCAGCAGTGATTGCAACCGGCAACCCACAGAACAACCCGAAGCCCGTCTCCGTTCAGCATATCATCTTTGGTTATATTATGATATCTCATATTTATGCTTCTTCCGGTACGTCCTTAATACTGAAACTCATTCTTCCCATCTTGTCTTTACCAAGGCAGATCACTTTTACCTTGTCACCAAGAGTCAGAACATCTTCTACACGGTTGATTCTGTGATCGCTGATCTTGGAGATATGAACCATACCTTCTTTGCCAGGAGCAAACTCAACGAATGCACCGAATTCTTTGATGCTTACAACAGTACCTTCAAAAATCTGTCCTGCTTCGAAATCTGTTGCGATCGTCTTGATCATTTTCTTTGCTTCATCCATACCGTGCTGGTCAACACCGCAGATAGATACTGCTCCTTCATCTGTAATGTCAATCTGTACACCTGTACGCTCGATGATCGCGTTGATGGTCTTTCCTCTCTGACCTACTACATCACCGATCTTCTGAGGATCGATCTGGATCTGGACGATCTTCGGTGCATATTTGTTTACATGATCACGAGGCTCTGCGATACATTTTTCCATAACCTCTGTGAGGATGTACTCTCTTGCTTCTTTTGTTCTGCGGATTGCTTCTTCTACAATCTGTCTTGTCAGGCCATGGATCTTGATATCCATCTGAATTGCAGTGATACCGTCATGTGTACCTGCAACCTTAAAGTCCATATCTCCGAAGAAGTCTTCCAGACCCTGGATATCTGTCAGAACGATGTAATCATCATCTGTAGCACCTGTTACCAGACCACAGGAAATACCTGCAACCGGTTTACGGATCGGTACACCTGCTGCCATAAGAGACATGGTAGATGCACAGATACTTGCCTGAGAAGTAGAACCGTTGGACTCGAATGTCTCAGATACTGTACGGATTGCGTACGGGAATTCCTCTGCTGACGGAAGTACCGGTACGAGAGCTCGCTCAGCCAGTGCTCCATGTCCGATCTCACGACGTCCCGGTCCTCTGGACGGTTTGGTCTCACCTACAGAGTAGGACGGGAAGTTGTAGTGGTGCATATATCTCTTGGATGTTTCGAATTCATCCAGTCCGTCGATTCTCTGTGCTTCGGAAAGCGGAGCCAGAGTTGTCATTGTACAGATCTGTGTCTGTCCACGTGTGAACATTGCAGAACCGTGTACTCTCGGAATAATGTCTACTTCTGCTGCCAGAGGACGAATCTGTGTGATCTGGCGACCATCCGGACGTTTGTGATCTTTGAGAATCATCTTACGTACAGTCTTCTTCTGGTACTGGTATACAGCCTCGCCGAGAACTGCCAGCCATTCTTCATTGTCTGCAAATGCATCCTGAAGTCTTGCTGTGATCTCGCGGATATTTTCTTCTCTTGTCTGTTTATCGTCTGTGAATACAGCTTCTTCCATTTCTTCGGAAGGTACGATCTTTTTGATTGCCTCGAACAATTCTTCCGGAACTGCGCAGGAAGCGTAAAGATGTTTTTCTTTACCGCATTCTGCAACGATCTTATCGATGAAACGAATGATCTCCTGGTTTACATCATGTGCCTTGTAGATTGCTTCGATCATGGTGTCTTCTGGAACTTCGTTTGCACCTGCTTCGATCATGATAACTTTTTCTCTGGTAGAAGCAACTGTAAGCTGAAGGTCAGAAAGTTCTTTCTGCGCAAGTGACGGGTTGATGATGAACTCGCCATCGATCAGACCTACCTGTGTGGTTGCACACGGACCGTCAAACGGAATATCGGAAATGCAGGTCGCGATAGAAGAACCAAGCATAGCCGGAATCTCCGGATTACATTCCGGATCTACAGACATAACCATGTTTACCAGAGTAACATCGTTTCTGTAGTCTTTCGGGAACAGAGGACGCATCGGACGGTCAATAACACGGGATGTCAGGATTGCATGCTCGCTTGCCTTTCCTTCTCTCTTATTGAATCCTCCCGGAATTTTGCCTACTGCATACATTTTTTCTTCGTATTCAACGCTCAGAGGAAAGAAATCGATTCCTTCTCGCGGCTCTTTGGATGCTGTTGCTGTAGAAAGTACAGTTGTGTCACCATAATGCATCAGCGCTGCACCATTTGCCTGCTTGGCAACACGACCGATATCTACAGTCAGTGTTCTGCCGGCTAATTCCATAGAATAACTTTTGTACATACTTTTTCTCCTTTAAAATCTGTGTTTGACATTGTAAACAGAAGCCCGAAACAACTGAAAAAACCATTGGCCGCAATGGGCTTTTCAGTAGTCTCGGAAATAACTTCTGTTATTGTTTTTTGGAATTTTGTGTCTGACAGGTTCAGATGTTTTTATATGCAAAAATGGGGCGGATGGTTATCCGCCCCGTCCGCATACTAATTATTTTCTTAAACCTAATTTTTCAATCAGTGCACGGTATCTTTCGATGTCTGTTTTCTTCAGGTATGCCAGAAGTCCACGTCTCTGTCCAACCATCTTCAGCAGACCGCGTCTGGAGTGATGATCTTTGTGATGTGTCTGTAAATGCTCTGTCAGTTCCTGAATTCTTGCTGTAAGAACTGCAACCTGTACTTCCGGTGAACCTGTGTCGCCTTCACATCTTGCATATTCTTTCATGATTGCCTGTTTTTTTTCTTTTGAAATCATTCTGATTTCCTCCTTAAAATAATTTGATAATTAATGAACCGCCACATATTAAGAAACGGTTGGAGATTCCAATCTCTGAATATGGGCTGATTTACACCTCGACTAGTATAGCATAAAACAAATGACGTGTAAATAATTATTTTGATTCAAAGCGTAAAGTTTTTTGCGAACTATTCTCATTCTGAAAATATTCTTTTCCGGACTGAATATCTTTCCGAATCTGTGCCTTGAGCGCTTCAAATGAAGTAAACTTCTGCTCCGGGCGGGTAAATTTATAAAAATCAACGGTACATTCTCTTCCGTAAAGATCCAGATCACAGTCAAACAGATTCGTCTCCACACCAAGAAAACTTTCTCCGACCGTCGGTTTGTATCCGACATTGGTGATTCCCGGATAATCTCCGTCTTCAAAATGAGACATAGTGACATACACTCCATTTGGCGGCATCAGCTTCGATTTTGGCGGAATGATATTGGCAGTAGGAAAGAAATCCCTGTGTCCCAGCCCCCGGCCATGTTCAATTCTGCCTGACACGCAAAAAGGTCTTCCGAGAAGATCCTGTATCTTTTCCATGTTGCCCTTTTTTAATTCTTCACGGATATAAGTACTGCTGATCTTACGGCTTCCCTCCATCTCTTTTGAAATGACAACCGTCTCATATTCATATTTTTCGCCGAATTTCTGCAGTAATTCCGGTGTTCCCTTCCGTTCATATCCAAAGCGGAAATCCTCACCGACAACTACGCATTCTGCCTGCAGATCACCTTTTAAGATCTGGCGGATAAAATTTTCGGCTTTCATATGTTTGATTTCATCATTCAGCGGACACTCCAGAAGAACATCGACTCCCATTTTTGCGAGATATGTCCGCCGTTCTTCGGAAGTAAAAATCATCTGCCTGTCAGAGATAAATGCCATCACCACAGCAAGTTCACCATATTCTTTTTTGCGCTCCAGAATCGTCCGGATCAATTTCCTGTGTCCACGATGGATACCATCAAATTTGCCAAGTGTCACTGCACTTTTGGTAAGCTTCGGAAACTGCCCGCTCAGTCTTACGTATTCCATATTATGCTGTTACTCCTGCCTACAAAAACATCTTCTGGGGCTGATAGCGGTTCTTTGCCTCATCCCACTGATAAATCCCTTTAAATTCGCCCTGACTGTCACACATTCGAACCCATCCTTCTTTGTGGCTGCCTTTTACAAAATATTCCGTAAGGGCATTTCCGTTTTCAAGAAGGCGGTCACCCTCTCGTGTGCAAAAAATTTCCGGATAATCTTTCAGTACCTGCCCGATACGGATCACCCGGTCTTCAATCGTACCATCTTTGACTGCCTCTTCTACTTCTGCAAGTGTCATACTGTCTTCCCATGTAAAGTTTCCTGATCTGGTACGAATCAGTTCTTCCATACAGCCGCCACATCCAAGCTTCTGCCCGATATCATGACAGAGCGTACGGATGTAAGTTCCCTTACTGCACGTAACAGAAAAACGAACATACGGAAGATTTATTTCTTTTATATCAATTTCATAGAAATGAACCGTCCTTGCCTTACGCTCCACGATTTTTCCTTCTCGTGCAAGCTCATAGAGCTTTTTGCCATCTACTTTCAGAGCAGAATACATCGGCGGAATCTGCTGGTATTCTCCGACAAATTCCCGAATCACTGCTTCAACATCCTCTTCTGACACTTCAACAGATTTCTCACAAAGAACAGTTCCTGTCATATCCTGCGTATCGGTCTCCAGTCCAAGATGCAGAAGCGCCTCGTATGTCTTCTGCTTATCAGTCAGAAGATCTACAAGTTTGGTTGCTTTTCCAAGGACTACCGGAAGCACACCTTCTGCTTCCGGATCAAGTGTCCCTGTATGTCCGATTTTTTTCATATGGAGGATTCCGCGCAGCTTCGCAACGACATCAAAGGAAGTATATCCTTTTTCTTTGCGGATATTCAGTACGCCATCCATTATGCGTCTTCCTCCTCAGCCAGCTGTCGTTCAATCTCTGCCGTGATATTATTGATCACATCGTACATAGAGCCATGCAGATCACATCCTGCTGCCCTTGTATGTCCGCCGCCGCCAAAGAAAACAGCAACTTTACTTACGTCCACTTTGCCATTCGAGCGAAGAGAAACTTTGAATGTCTGTGTCTCTGTCTCATAAATAAACATTGCAACTTCTACTCCTTTTGTAAGGCGGAGCTGACTTACGATACCATCCAGATCACTGCCCTCAACACCGTAGAAATCCATATCTCTTCTTCGCAGATAGCCAATAATGCATGTACCGTTCTGGAGAAGGATGCTTTCTGCAAGCACACGTCCCATAACCTGATTCTGAAGATATGTTTTCTGATAGAAAGATTCATCAATGATCCTGCTGAACGGAATTCCGGTCTTCATCAGCTCACCGGCAATGCGCATGGTCTCCGGTGAAGTAGATGAATACTGGAATACACCGGTGTCGTGTACCATTCCTGTGTAGATTGCGGTTGCGATCGGAAGTGTCACCTTCTCAGGATCGAGGATTCCGTACAGCACCTCACAACAGGAACTGATATCTCCCTGAACATGGTTGATATCCGCAAATCCCTGATTGCTCACATGATGGTCAATGCAGACAGTCTTCTTAGCTTTTTCAAAAAGTGCACCTGCAAGTGCCAGACGATCTCTGGCACTGACATCGCAGGTAATAAAGAGGTCAAATACTCTGTCATCTGCCTCTGTTTTTATTTCATCGATACATTCAATATGTCCGAAGATCGGCTTCGGATGATCAAGATAAACGTTCACATCAATGTCCGGAAAATATGTTCTGATATACAGATACAGTGCCATACAGGAGCCGACACAGTCGCCATCCGGACGGATATGTCCGCCAATCCCGACAGTTTTTACACTTTCCAGTACTTCTGCTATATTTTTCATGGTCATTCCTCTTATTCTTCCTCAGATTTTCCCAAAGAAGCATCTCTTTTTGCAACATCGTCAATTAATTTTGACATATTTACACCATATTCGATTGATTCGTCCAGAATAAAACGAATCTCCGGTGTATTTCGAAGGTTCAGGTTTCTGGCAAGCTGACGGCGGATATATCCTTCCGCACTGTTCAGTCCCCTGATCGTAGCTTCCTTTGCTTCCTGGTTGCCCAGCACACTGATATATGCCTTGCAGGTTTTTAAGTCCGGAGCCACTTCCACAGCCATGACAGAGGTCATCGGGTGAATCCGCGGATCTTTGATTTCTCCGCGGATGATGGAACTGAGTTCCTTCTGAACCTCCCCATTGATCCTTGTATTCTTAATGCTGTTTTTTCTCATTTATGATCTACTCCTATCTTGGCACTTCTACCATGATATACGCTTCTACTTTATCTTCTTCTTTGACATCGTTGAATCCGTCAAATACAAGGCCACATTCGTATCCTGCTTTTACTTCTTTAACGTCATCTTTAAATCGCTTCAAAGATGCAAGCTCGCCTTCAAATACCAGCTCGCCTTCTCTTGTAATACGTACTTTGCAGTTTCTCTGGAAAATACCGTCCAGAACATAGCTTCCTGCAATCGTACCGACACCGGATGCCTTGAAGAGCTGACGTACTTCTGCATGACCGATAACTTTTTCTTCAAATACCGGATCAAGCATACCTTTCATTGCTGCTTCCACATCTTCGATTGCCTGATAAATAACTTTGTAAAGACGAAGATCTACACCTTCCTGATCTGCAAGCTGTTTTGCCATCGCATCCGGACGAACGTTAAATCCGATGATGATCGCATTGGAAGTTGCTGCCAGAGATACGTCGGATTCATTAACTGCGCCTACACCGCCGTGGATCACACGAACAACAACCTCTTCATTAGAAAGTTTGATCAGACTCTGTTTCACGGCTTCTACAGAACCCTGTACGTCTGCTTTGACGATGATCGGCAGTTCTTTCAGATCACTTGCCTGAATCTGATCAAAGAGGTTATCAAGGGAAAGTTTGCCTTTTGTTTCTTCAAGGAGGTGTTTCTTATTCTCGGTAACAAATGCTGCCGCAAAGTTTTTCGCTTCTTTGTCACTCGGGAATGCCATCAGGATCTCACCTGCATTCGGCACATCACCAAGACCAAGAATCTCAACCGGTGTGGACGGTCCTGCTTCTTTGACACGTCTTCCTCTGTCATCCATCATTGCACGTACCTTACCGCTACATGCGCCTGCTGCAATAAAGTCACCTACATGAAGAGTACCCTTCTGTACAAGGATCGTTGCAACAGGACCTTTACCTTTGTCAAGCTGAGCCTCGATAACAAGACCTCTGGCTGCACGGTTCGGGTTCGCTTTCAGTTCAAGTACTTCTGCTGAAAGAAGGATCATCTCAAGCAGTGTATCAATTCCTTCTCCTGTATGTGCAGATACCGGTACGAAGATGGTGCTTCCGCCCCAGTCTTCCGGAATCAGTTCATATTCAGAAAGTTCCTGTTTTACTCTTTCAATGTTTGCACTTGGTTTATCAATCTTGTTGATTGCAACAATGATTTCTACACCTGCTGCTTTTGCATGGCTGATAGCCTCAACAGTCTGTGGCATGACACCATCATCAGCCGCAACAACGAGTACCGCAATATCAGTAGAGTTTGCACCACGCATACGCATTGCTGTGAATGCTTCATGTCCCGGTGTATCAAGGAAAGTGATCTTCTGTCCGTTGATTTCAACAACAGAGGCACCGATGTGCTGTGTGATTCCACCTGCCTCGCCTCTTGTTACATGTGTATTACGAATTGCATCCAGAAGGGATGTCTTACCATGGTCAACGTGACCCATAACGCAGACAACCGGCGGTCTGGAAACCATTGTGGATTCGTCTTCCTCTTCTTCTTTCAGAAGTTCTTCGATCACATCTACTTTTTCTTCCGGTTCTGCAATGATATCGTAGTCAAGTGCGATTTCCTGTGCTTTTTCGAAATCGATCTCATGGTTTACAGTTACCATGATGCCTTCCATAAAGAGCTTCTTAACAATTACAGACGGCTGCATCTTCATTGCTTCTGCAAGCTCGCGGATTGTCATTTTCTCCGGAAGAGTGATCTCTTTTACTTCTGGTTTCTTCTCTTCCTGTTTTGGCTGAGGAGCAGGTTTCTGAAGAGCTTTCGGAATTCTGGAAAGATTTCTTCTTCCGCCCTGATTCGGTCTGTTGTGACCTGCACCGGAATTTTTCTCAAAATCTTTCTTTTTGTTCTTATTCTCTCTGTCACGCTCTCTCTTGCTGTCCTTGGATGTTTTTGTCAGTTCCGGTGTGAATACGGCATCATTATCTCTTCTTCCGCCGCCGGCTCTCTGTCCGCCACGGTTATTTCCGCCAAAGCGTCCTTCACCTCTGTTGTCCGGTCTTCCGTTTCCGCCCTGTCCTGGTCTTCCCTGACCACCCTGCTGCGGACGGCCATTACCTCTCATTGGACGGCCATTGCCTTCACCCTGACGTGCCGGACGGCCTTCTCCCTGTCTCTGCGGACGGCCACCACCGTTACGGTTGCCCTGCGGTCCACGGTCAGATGGTCTTTTGTCTCCATTGTTTCGGAAATCACGGTTTCCTCTGTTATCACCGCGGTTATCTCCACGATTCTCACGATTATCTCTGTTCGGGCGGTTCTGGTTTCTGTTGTTATTATAGCCACCCTGCTCGCTTCTCTGCGGTCTTGCCTGAGTCTGAGCTGCTTCTGCTGCCGGTTTCTCAGCCGGTTTCTTAGCTGTCGGTGTTTCCTGTACCGGAGTACTCTGCGGTTTCTTCGGTGCAGTAGTTTCTGCTGCCGGTTTCTGAGCTACTGTCTCAGCCGGTTTTGCTGCCTGTGTTCTCTGCTGCGGTCTTGCAGCCGGTTTTTTATCTGATGCCGGACGTTTCGGTCTGTTTTTGCCTCCGTCACTGGCATTCTGTGCGTGATATACGCGAATAATATTTTTTTTCTTTTTGGGAGCCTCTGTCTTTTCTGCTTCCGCCTTCGTTGTTACCATCTTTTCATCTGCCACCTTGGTAATCTGCTCCTTTCCCTCTTGTGTTGATTTTTCTTTTATTCTGACATGTTCTTGCTCTTTGATCTTCGGCACATTGGTTCCTCCTTTACGTCAATGAATCAAAACCAGTTTTCATTCTTACTTTTCGGTTTTCGCAAGTTCTTTCATCATTGCTTTCGCAAAGTTTTCATCCTGTACCGCCAGACTGGCACGAAATTCTTTTCCGCAGAATTTTCCGAGTTCTTCTTTATTTGCGATGAAGTAAATCGGAACTTCATAAAATTCGCACATATTACCGAATTTCTTTCTGGTGTTTTCTGATGCGTCAGCCGCTACCAGAACCAGAAATCCTTTGCCGGTCTTTACAGATTTTTCTGTAGAAAATTCACCGCTGGCAATCTTGCCCGCTTTTGTTGCAAGACCAACCAGTGATAACACTTTATTGTTGTTTTTCAATATTAGCTAACTCCTTTTTCAGGTCCTCATAGACCTCAGCCGGTACCGCCATCTTCAATGAGCGCTCGAGCCCACGGCTTTTGACTGCTTTTTCCAGACACTCCTGTGACAGACAGACATATGCCCCTCTGCCGTTCTTTCTTCCGGTAGCATCCAGCACGATCTCATTTTCCGGGGTCTTCAGTACTCGGATCATTTCTTTTTTGCTTTTCATCTCTCTGCATCCGGTACACTGACGCAGAGGTGTTTTATTTTTTGTAGCCATAGATTATTCTTCTGTCAGCTCTTCGGAAACAGCTTCTTCTGCTTCTGTATCTTCAGCAGTTTCTTCTGTATCTTCTTCGCTGTACTCGTCCTCATCATAGTACTCATCTTCATCATCATAATCATAGAGCTCACCGGATTCTCTTGCCTGTGTCTCGCTCTTGATATCAATCTTGAATCCTGTCAGGCGGGCTGCCAGACGTGCATTCTGTCCCTCTTTACCGATTGCAAGAGAAAGCTGATAATCCGGAACGACTACCAGTGCTGTCTTTTCGTCCGGATCTGCCATAACAGCGATTACTTTCGCCGGGCTCAGTGCATTCTCGATCAGGATTGCCGGGTTTTCATCCCAGTTGATGATATCAATCTTTTCACCGCGGAGTTCCTCTACGATGGAGTTTACTCTGGCACCGTTCATACCAACACATGCACCAACCGGATCTACATCCGGATCATTGCTCCATACAGCGATCTTTGTACGGGAGCCTGCTTCTCTGGCAATGCTCTTGATCTCAACAGTTCCGTCTTTCACTTCTGCAACTTCAGATTCGAAGAGACGTTTTACCAGTCCCGGATGAGTTCTGGAAAGAAGAATGCGTGGTCCCTTCGGTGTATCCTTAACTTCAAGGATATAAACCTTGATTCTCTCGGTTGGTTTGAATTCTTCACCTTTTACCTGCTCGTTTTCACTGAGGACACCGTCTGCCTTACCGAGGTTTACGCTGACGTTCTTGCCCATCACACGCTGTACGATACCGGTAACAACTTCTTTTTCCATTCCGAAATACTGATCATAAAGAACTTTACGTTCTTCTTCACGGATTTTCTGAAGGATAACATTCTTTGCATTCTGTGTTGCGATACGTCCAAACTCTTTGGAATGGATCTCTACTTTAATGATATCACCAATTTCTGCATTGGTATTAAGCTTCTGTGCTTCTACCAGTGAAATCTCCATTGCAGGATCTTCTACGAATTCCTTAACCTCACGCTCTGCATAAACGCTGAAATCGCAGGTTTCCGGATTAATTGTCACATGCACATTATCTGCTTTACCGAAATGGTTCTTGCAAGCCTGGATCAGGGACTGCTCGATAGCTCCCAGTAATGTATCCTTGCTGATATTTTTTTCTTTTTCCAGGATATCCAGCGCTTCCATTAACTCTTTGTTCATTTTTTTTATTTCCTCCTCATTTTATCAAAGCATATCTGAATCGTACCTAAAATTCAATTGCCAGTCGGATCAGGGCAATGTCCTTCTTTTCAAATGTGCGTAAGACACCGTCCTCATTGATCGTAACACTGTTTTCATCATATGCATCCAGAACACCACAGAATTCTTTCTGTTTGTCGATTGGACGATATGTCCGGACTTCTACCAGTCTGCCCATGCTTCTGGCAAAATCCTTTTCTTTTTTCAGTGGTCTGTCAAGACCCGGCGAACTGATTTCCATAATATAACTGTCTTCAATAAAATCGTTTTCATCCAGTTTGTCGCTGAATGCCCTGCTGACTGCCTCACAGTCATTGACCGTGATTCCGCCCGGTTTGTCAATGTATCCGCGAAGATACCAGTTACCTGCTTCTTTTACGTATTCTACATCTACAAGCTCGAATCCCTCTCGCTCTACGATCGGTAAAAGCAAAGCTTCTGCTTTCTGTTCATATTCATCCCGTCTGCTCATTTTTACACCTGCCTTTCGCACATCCGGATTATCTCGCAAAAAGAGTGGACCGAAGCCCACTCTCTTGTTTATCCGTTATCATGTTATCCCTATCATATCACCATCACTGATGAAAAGCAAGGAGTTTTTTATATTCTGGGCTTTACACCCTTTGTATCGCGTTTTGCCAGACGCACTTTGTTCAGGGAATATTCTTTGTCATGATAAGTGATCGTATATTCCTGATGTCCCGCCAGAAGATATGCATGTTCCAGATAGTCATCGCCGGCAAGTTTCATTCCACGCACACCAATGGCCGTCTTTTTCATAATGGAAATCTCCTGTTTCAAAAAACGCAGGAAGCATCCGCCATGACTCTGTAATACGATCTGCTCCATTTCCGCTGAACCGCCTATAAAGATCAGTTCATCATCTTCTGCAAGTTTCGTCGATGCGATCGTACGTTTCGCCACATCAAACTCAGCGCCCTCTACCAGTTTGCACATAGATGACTTTGTCACAAACAGCAGGCGGTCTGTGCGGATCTGTCCGACCGGTGCCACATACAGCATCCGTTCTTCTGCACTGTTGTAATTGCTTAAGTTATCTGCCGGAGTACCTTTGTCTCTGAAGCGTACCAGTGGAATATCTGCCGCCTTGATCGTATGCATCTTGCCTTTGTCTGTAAAGATACAGATTTTATCTGTATTCATACAGCTGAAGACATATTTGCTTTCATTGTGAATTGCTTCTTTATTTCGTTCGTACGCATTTTGGTCGATCAGTTTCATATAGCCGAAGCGATCCATCAGGAAGCAGACTTCCATCTCTTCCATCTTCTTTTCTTCGTAAACGGCTTCCTCTGCATTCTCGACTGCCGTACGGCGTTTTCTTCCATATTCTTTCTTGATCTCATCCATGTCTTTGATGATCACTGCCGCCATGGAATCATAGTTTTCCAGAATATCTTTATAAAGTGCGATATTTTTCATCGTCTCCTGGTATTCTGCCTGCAGCGCTTCGATTTCCAGACCAATCAGTTTATACAGATGCATATCCAGAATCGCATTTGCCTGTCTTTCTGTAAATAAAAGTTTCGCAGCCGCCTTTTCACTTGCTTTTGATTTAAACCTGATGCCCTCTGTAATTCCTTCGACCAGACATTTCTTTACCTGCTCACGGTTCTTGCTTCCGCGAAGGATCTCAATGATCAGGTCAATAACATCGCAGGCTTTGATCAGACCTTCCTGCACTTCCTGTTTTTCCAGTTCTTTGTCCAGAAGTGTATGATATTTTCTTGTGGTGATTTCAAAGACGAAATCTACATGATACTCGATGATCTGTTTCAGACTGAGTGTTTCCGGACGTCCGTCTGCAACTGCCAGCATATTAACACCGAAAGTATCTTCCAGACGAGTCTTCTTGTACAGCATATTGGTCAGGTTTTCCACATCGGTATCTTTTTTCAGTTCAAGCACGATACGGATGCCTTCTTTGGAAGACTGGTTTGAAATATCTACAATGTCGGTCGTCTTCTTTGTCTCGACAAGAGATGCCACGTCATTGAGGAACTTGCCGATGTTTGCTCCGAGCATGGTATACGGAATCTCGGTAATAACAAGTTGCTTTTTGCCGCCTTTGAGTTTCTCTACTTCTACTTTTCCTCTCAAACGGATCTTACCGCTTCCTGTCTCGTAAATCTTACGCAGATCATCTTTATTTACTACAATACCGCCAGTCGGAAAATCAGGACCTTTGATATAACGCATCAAACCTCTTACGCTGATGGTATTATCTTTCATATAAGCCTTGACCGCATCGATCACCTCACCGAGGTTGTGCGGCGGAATACTGGTCGCCATACCAACCGCGATACCATCAGCACCATTGACAAGAATATTCGGAATACGAACCGGAAGCACGGATGGTTCTTTCTCCGTCTCATCAAAGTTCGGCACAAAATCCACTACGTTTTTATCGAGATCACTCAGAAAAACTTCCTGCGTGAGCTTTTCCAGACGCGCTTCGGTATATCGCATGGCCGCTGCTCCGTCACCTTCGATAGAACCAAAGTTTCCATGTCCGTCTACCAGCGTCCTGCCCTTCTTGAAATCCTGCGCCATCACAACCAGCGCATCATAAATGGAACTATCACCATGCGGATGATATTTACCCATGGTATCACCGACAATACGGGCGCATTTACGATATGGGCGGTCATAACGGATCCCCAGTTCATACATATCATAAAGTGTTCTTCTCTGAACCGGTTTCAGACCATCTCTCACATCCGGAAGTGCACGTGAAATAATGACACTCATCGCATAATCAATATAGGATTTCTGCATAATTTCCGAATAATCGGTACGAATTACATTTTCCTGTTTTGTTTCCATATCATTCTCCCACCTTATACATCAAGTTCCGCATCTGCCGCATGTTCATAGATAAATGCTTTACGCGGAGGTACTTCACTGCCCATCAGAACTTCCGTTACGCTGGAAGCAAGACGTGCATCTTCGATCTCAACACGTTTCATTCTTCTTGTCTCAGGATTCAGAGTTGTCTCCCAGAGCTGTTCTGCATCCATTTCTCCAAGACCTTTGTAGCGCTGTAGTGTAAAACTGCCCGGTTTGTGAATCTTACGGTATTTTTCCAGAGCTTTATCATCATAGAGGTATTCTTCCGGACCTTTTTTCGGCATGGCCTTATAAAGAGGCGGCATCGCAATATACACATGTCCCTCATAAATCAGTTCCGGCATAAAACGATAAAACAGTGTCAGGAGCAGGGTAGAGATATGCGCACCATCCACATCGGCATCAGCCATGATCACAATTTTGTCATAACGAAGCTTACTGATGTCAAAGTCATTGCCGTACCCTTCGGAAAAGCCACAGCCAAATGCATTGATCATGGTTTTGATCTCAGCATTCGCAAGCACTTTATCAATTGTCGCTTTTTCTACATTCAGGATCTTGCCACGGATCGGGAGGATTGCCTGATAGTTACGGTTACGCGCTGTCTTTGCTGAGCCGCCCGCAGAATCACCCTCGACAATAAAAATCTCACACTGTGCCGGGTCTTTTTTTTCACAATTGGCAAGTTTGCCATTGGAATCAAAGGAATATTTCTGTTTTGTAAGAAGGTTGGTCTTTGCACGTTCTTCCGTCTTGCGAATCTTTGCAGCCTTTTCCGCACAGGACAGAATGGTTTTCAATGTTTCCAGATTACGGTCGAAATAAAGCACCAGCTGTTCTCCCAACACTTTACCTGTTGCTTTGGCTGCATCCTGATTATCCAGCTTTGTCTTTGTCTGGCCTTCAAAACGAGGTGCAGGATGTTTGATAGAAACAACTGCAGTCATTCCGTTACGGATATCAGCGCCTGTAAAATTCGGATCTTTGTCCTTGAGGACACCAATCTCTCTGGCATAGGTATTCATAACGGTCGTAAACGTTGTCTTAAATCCGGTCAGATGTGTACCGCCCTCTGCGTTGTAGATATTGTTGCAGAATCCCAGTACGTTTTCACGGAACTCATTGGTATACTGAAATGCCACTTCCACCTGAATGCCATCTGCCTCGCCTTTCAGATAAACAGGCTCATGAAGTGATTCCGTATTGTGGTTCATGTCACGGATATAGCCAACGATGCCCTCCGGTTCATGATATTCTTCTTTTACCGGTTCTGTTCCTCTGAGATCCTCAAATACGATCGTCAGTTCCGGATTCAGATAAGCGGTCTCATGAAGACGGCTCTTGACATCTGTCGCAGAAAAACGTGTCTTCTCAAAAATCTCCGGATCCGGAAGAAAGTTGATACAGGTTCCGGTTTCTTTTGTCCGGCCAAGTTTTGGAAGGAGACCGTTTTCAAGTTCAAGAGTCGGAACTCCCCGTTCATAATGGTCATGATGTACATAGCCATCACGACTTACTTTAATATCCAGATAAGTAGAAAGTGCATTTACTACCGAAGAACCTACACCATGAAGTCCACCACTTGTCTTATAAGCAGAATTATCGAATTTGCCACCTGCATGAAGCGTCGTAAACACCAGTCGCTCCGCAGACATTCCCTTTTCGTGCATATCTACCGGAATTCCACGTCCGTTGTCTGTTACAGTACAGGAACCGTCCTTCTCCAGAACTACATTGATCAGGCTGCAGTATCCTGCCAGATGTTCATCTACTGCATTATCCACGATCTCGTAGATCAGATGATTCAGTCCCTTCCGGGATACACTTCCAATATACATGCCCGGACGTTTGCGTACCGCTTCCAGTCCTTCCAGAACAGATATACTCCCAGCATCGTAGGTTTCCTTTTTCGCCATCGGTCTATTTTCCTTTCTTTTCTTACTTTACTCATTCAAACATTTGTTCTTTATCATACATGATTTTCCCCGAAAAAGTCAAATATTAATCTTAATCGATTTCAGGGCAAAAAAATAATCAGGACCTCGATCCTGATTATCTGTAAAATATTTATAGCAGCCAGTACGGGAATCGAACCCGTGTTTTCGCCGTGAGAGGGCGACGTCTTAACCCCTTGACCAACTGGCCTTGCGTCAACCGACTTGCTTAGTATATATCAGCGAGTCGGAAAATGCAAGCCTTTTTTTCAATTTTTTTAAAAAATTTTAAAAAAGCAATTTTTATGACACTTTTCAGCCCAGATCAATCTTCAGATCTCCCGGCTTGATGATTCCTTTTGCACGGAAAATCTTACCGATCACCCAGGTGATCACAAGCGGCAGCACAAAACAGATCAGGATCATGCCTGCCCACTCAAATGCTCCTGTCTGATATTCCTCCGGCATCTGTGCCCATCCGGTTACAACACCGATTGGTCCAACCAGGCCGGAAGTTCCCATTCCTGATGAGATTGCAGGTCCGTTATTTCTCATATGGAACACACAGGTAGCAATCGGTCCTGTAATTGCAGATGTAATCACAGGAGGGAGCCAGAGAACCGGCTTTTTCATAAGGTTCGGTACCTGAAGCATGGAAGTTCCAAGTCCCTGCGCCACAAAACCGCCGATTCCATTATCCGGAAAGCTCAAGATTGCAAAACCAAGCATATGCGCACAGCATCCTGCGGTTGCCGCACCACCTGCCAGCGCAAGGCCATTCCAGATCTCCACTGTCACACTTCCGTCTGTAAGTCCGGCAAGCACGGCTCCGCCGCTGATGCCTACAGCCGCACAGATTGCCGCTGAACTGATCGGCAGTGTCAGTACGATTCCTACCACTACTGAAATGATCATGCCCATCCAGAACGGACGCAGGTCAGTTGCCCATCCGATAAATGCACCAAGCGCATTACAGATATTTTTGCACACTGGTGCAAGCAGCATCGCCAGTACTACACCGACAATAACCGTTACTGCCGGAGTTACAATAATATCGATTTTCGTCTCTTTGGAAACCAATTTGCCGATCTCACAGGTGATCACTGCGACAAAAAATACCGCCAGTGGTCCGCCTGAACCGCCTATTGCATTGCAGGCCGCACCGACCGCACAAAGAGAATACATGACAAGCGGCGGTGCCTGTAAGGCATATCCGATTGCAAGCGCCATAGCTGCACCTGTCACACTCGTTGCATAACCACCGATTTCCAGCAGTTTCTCTGATACGAAACTTCCCGGGCAGACGTTTTGCCCAATCGTATTAATGATCGTACCGATCAAAAGTGATGCAAAAAGTCCAAGTGCCATGGACCCCATCGCATCAATGCCATATCTTTTGAAGGATATGATCACGTTCTTTCTTTTCAGAAAGCTTTCTTTTTCGTTATTCATTTTCTCTTTCCTCTCGTTTTAATTACTCCGGATCAGCTACCGGTTCAGCCGGAATAAAGACGCGAGTATGCTTCTTTTCTTCTCTTTTCTGCTTTTTGGCTTTCTGCTGTGCTTCTTTGCAGAATTCCATCTGGGAATTTACAAGCGTTTTGCCACGTTTATCCTGTTTTTCGTATGTGCCGTCCGGCTGTAAAATATGTGCTTTGACATTGTCGCGGAATTCAAGATCCAGCACATGCAGAATTTCCTTTTTGATATTTTCGTCCTCTACCGGAAAGACAATTTCCACTCTTCGATCCAGATTTCGCGGCATCCAGTCCGCACTTCCCATATAGATTTCATCAATGCCATCATTTTTGAAATAGAAAATACGACTGTGCTCCAGAAATTCTCCGACGATTGATCGCACCTGGATGTTTTCACTGATTCCCGGAATACCGGTTCTCAGGCAGCAGATTCCACGGACAAGCAGATTGATCTGCACACCACAGGAAGATGCATAATAAAGTGCTGCAATGATTGCAGGATCGCAAAGTGAATTCATCTTTGCAGTGATTTCTGCCGGTTTTCCCTGTTTTGCATGCTCGGCCTCTCTTTCGATCATCTGAACGAAACGGTCCTTCATCCAAATCGGGGCTATGATCAGGCGGTTCCATTTCTTCGGTTCAGAATATCCGGAAAGCATATTAAAGACTGCAGTTGCATCCTCACCGAAACGTTCATCGCAGGTAAAAATACCACAGTCTGTATACAATTTTGCAGTGGAATCATTATAGTTACCGGTTGCCAGATGTACATATCTGCGGATGCCTGTCTCTTCCCTTCTTACCACAAGTGTGATTTTGCTGTGTGTCTTCAGTCCTACCAGACCGTAGATAACATGGCAGCCTGCTTTTTCAAGCATTTTCGCCCAGACAATGTTGTTTTCCTCGTCGAATCGTGCTTTCAGTTCAACCAGCACGGAAACCTGTTTGCCATTTTCGGCAGCCTGTGCGAGCGCCGCAATTATCGGGGAATGACCGCTGACACGATACAAAGTCTGCTTGATTGCAAGTACGCCTGGATCCTTCGCCGCCTGACGGACAAAATCCACAACCGGATCAAAACTCATATATGGATGATGCAGGAATACATCGCCTTCACGAATCACTTCAAAGATATCTTTGTCATTCTGGAACTGCGGAACCGGTGCCGGTGTATATTTCGGGCTCTTGTACTCATCAAATCCATCCAGACCGTAAACTTTCATCAGCATAGTCAGATCCAGAGGTCCCGGAATATTATAAATGTCTGCATCTTTGATCTCGAATTCTTTTTTCAGAATGTCCAGCAGACGTTTATCCATCTTTTCTTCTGCTTCAAGACGAATCACCTCGCCCCACTGGCGTTTCTTGAGCTGTTTCTGAATTTCTACCAGAAGATCTTCTGCCTCATCCTCATCAATCGTAAGATCTGCATTTCGCATGATTCTGTACGGATGTGCGCAGACCACATCATTGCTCAGGAAAAGTTTGCCGATGTTTCTCTCGATAATCTCTTCGAGAAGAATTACCGTTCTCTCACCTTTCTTTACTGAAGGGATCTCGACGATTCTCGGAAGGACGGACGGCACCTGAACCGTTGCAAATTCCAGTTCTTTTGTATGCTTTTTATTGTTTTTCTTTGCAATCAGTGCACCGATATTCAGTGTCTTATTACGGATCAGCGGAAATGGTCTGGAAGAATCCATTGCCATCGGTGTCAGTACCGGATAAACGTTATCTTCAAAATAACGGTCTACAAATTCTGCCTGTTTATCATTCAGATTTTCGTGTTCTGCCACCAGATGAAGGCCGACCTTTTCCAGTGCCGGAAGCACAGAACGGTTGAACGTACTGTACTGTACACGTACCAGCTCATGGGTCTGTGTGCTGATTTCCTTTAACTGCTCCTCGGAAGACATTCCGGCAATATCTTTTTTCTTATAGCCGGCATGCACCTGATCTTTCAGAGATGCCACACGGACCATAAAAAACTCATCCAGGTTTGAGGATGTGATGCTCAAAAATTTCAGTCTCTCAAATAATGGCAGATTTTTGTCCCTTGCCTCACTTAAAACACGTTCATCGAATTTCAGCCAGCTTAATTCTCTGTTTACATAGTATTCCGGTTTTTCATATTTACTAAAATCCATATTTTCCCTCCTCAGCCGCTCACACTCTGCGTTTGCGCTTTAATACCAGACGAATGCCAAAAACTTCTTCAAAGAACTGTACCTTATCACGAAGCAGTCCAAGTTCCAGAGAAATATCTCTGCTTGAATCAATGATCATCTGCAATTCACGGTCTTTCAGCACCACTCTCAGTGCCTCAACCTTCTGATAATGGCTGCGGTCCATGGCATTGGCAAGCCGAAGGATTGCCGTCAGTTTTGCTACAAGCAGATACTGCTGCCTGTCAATGCCCGGTCCTCTGTCATAATTTCCGCAATATACAAACTCTGTTGTATTGTATCTCACTGCACTTGCAATGATCTTTCGTTCTTCGGTAGAAAGTCCGATAATTTCCGTCGCCATAATGATCCGGTAGGAACACTCAGCCACATCTGCCATACTGATATACTTGCCACAGTCATGGAGCTGAACCGCAATCTGCAGAAGCAGCCGTTCTCTTGCTCCCATTCCATGAATTTTTTTCATGCTGTCAAAAATAGTCAGCGCGATATCCGTCGTACCTTTGATATGGTCTTTGCCGGTAGAATAACGCTTTGCAATATTTCGCGATGCCACCAGAATATCATTTTCGAAATTATGGACGCTTTTGATGAATTTTTTCTTTTCGCCGTAGTCATAAGCAATTCCATCCAGAAGTGAAACACCCGGAACCCAGACAGACTCCGCCTGAAAGATTTCCAGAAAGCTCTTGCAGATGACCATTGTCGGGATTACAAGTGACGCATATTCCGGATCAATGTCCATCTCCTCTGCCAGAGCATGCTCGGTCTTGTAAATCGTCTTTTCGTAACTCTTTGTAAATTCTTCGCTGGTGATAATATGATCTTCGAGTTCTTCCTGAAAGATCGTATCTGTCAGAAAATCACCCATCAGGATCACATTTTTGATATCCCGGTCTTTCAGATACAGTCTCTGAAAGGCTGTCAGATCATTACGGATAAATTCCTTGATCAGCTGGTCGTAATGCGTTGTCGTTTTTTCCAGTTCTTTCAACCGCTCACGAATACGCATGCTTCCCATCTTGAAACTCTGCGTCGTTACCAGCGCATCCTTGTCAAACAGAGACACCTGAAGATTACCACCACCAACATCAAGGATCGCCGTTCCTTTCTGAATGATCTTTTTGAATCCGGATTCAATCGCAGCAATAGATTTGTATCCCAGAAAATGCTGCTCGGCATTGCTTAAAATCTCGACTCGGATCCCTGTCCGCTGAAAGATCTGTTCCTGCACGATTACCGGATTTACAATCTCACGAAAAGCACTTGTCGCACATGCACGATAATCTGTTACCCCAAATTCTTTCATCATGCCGGAGAAATCTTTTAAGATCACGCAAATCGTATCTACTGTTTCCGGTTCCAGCCTGCCGCTGGAATAAGCCCCCTTACCGATTTCCAGACGATATCTGACATCATTCAGTTCCTGAAATCCGATCTTCTTCGAAAATTCAAAGATCTTCATACTGATCTCATAAGAACCTATGTCGATCGCCGCAAAAGTTGTCATTGCCATACACTCCCGCTCCTTCCCAATTATTATGCTTCCTGTGTCTCCTCTTTTCCAAGAAGATGATCAATAAACTGCTGCGCCGTACGTCCTGTCAGACCGCCATGGGAAATTTCCCATTTGCCGGCTTCCAGAAGAAGCTGATCTTCCGGCATTGAGATTCCGTTACGTTTCGCAAGTGTTTTGACAATCATGTGGAACTCTTTGCGATCCGGCGCACCAAAGTAAATACGAACGCCAAAACGATATACCAGTGAAAGCTTTTCCTGCACGGTATCGGAGGAATGGATATCGTCATCTGCGCCTACTTCCAGCTTATCCCCTGCACGCTCTCTTACGAGATGGCGGCGGTTGCTTGTCGCATAGATCAGAATATTCTCCGGTTTGCGTTCCAGTCCACCCTCGATCACGGCTTTCAGATATTTATATTCAATCTCAAATTCTTCGAAAGAAAGATCATCCATGTAGATAATAAATTTGTAATTGCGGTCTTTGATCTGGGCAATAACCTGATTCAGATCTACAAACTGATGCTTATATACTTCGATGATTCGCAGTCCCTCATCATAATACTGATTCAGGATACCTTTGATGCTGGAAGATTTACCTGTTCCTGCATCACCGAACAGCAGACAGTTATTTGCCTTTCTTCCACGTACAAATGCCTCTGTATTTTCGATGAGTTTCTGTTTTGGTATCTCATAGCCGACCAGATCATCCAGACGTACATGCGCGATCCTTGTCACCGGTACGATCACTGCCCTGCCGTTCTCATCATGGTCAATGCGGAATGCTTTGTGAAGTCCGAGTTTTCCTACACCGAAGTCTTTGTAAAACTGGACCATGTCTGCCATAAATTCTTCAGTATCTTTGGCAACTGCCAGTGTTTTGCTCATCTCACAGATACGGTCACGGATACGTTTGTTAAACATTTTGCCGGTATCCTGCGGTGCTTCATAATTGCAGAGGATTCCACAGCAGGATGTATGGAACAGTTTGTCCAGCACTGTCAGATCAAAATCATAGAGTTCTTTAAAAATCGCAAAATCATGAAGTGCAAGCTGATTGATACTGCCTTCGATCGCACCTCTGATCTCGCTCGCAGTACTGAATGCATTTTCATGATTTACAAGAAGAAGTGTAAGATAATCGTGCCACAGATTTCCCGTAAATCCATAAGAACCTGCAATTTCGATCAGACCGTTGACGCATTCATAAAATTCTTCTTCCATCTCGCTTGCATTGACTGCTGATTTTTCACTTGCATCCATAAGTGCTGTCATTTTGTCCAGTATATCTCCATGCTCAAATCCCCGATAGAGCACGCATTCTTTTACACGTGTCATTTTATTCTTCCTCCTGCTGTCCGTAATTTCCAAGTACTCTCATTCGATTTGCCTCTGCTTCAAGACCGCGGAGTGCATTTTTGACTGCCGGTTCTTCCAGATTACCTTCAAAATCTACAAAAAATCTGTATTCCCATTTCTTTCCGGTGATCGGGCGGGATTCGATCTTTGTCATGCTCAGTCCGTTATAAATAAAATGTGACAGCATATGATAAAGTGTTCCGCTCTCATGAGGCAGCTCGAAGCTTACGCTGATTTTGGCTGCGCTCTTTTCGTAAACCGGATGTGCACTTACAATAATAAATCTGGTGACATTTTCCTCATTATAGCAGATGTTTTCCGCCATAACAGAAAGTCCGTAAAGCTCTCCTGCTGCACGGCTTGCGATTGCCGCCTGTGTTCTGTCCAGTTCTTCATGGATTTTCTTTGCTGCACCTGCTGTATTTTCGGTCTTGACAGTTTTCCAGTCCGAATGACTTTCCAGATATTTTTTGCACTGCGCAAGTGCCTGCGGATGAGAATAAACGGTTTTGATCTCTTCAAGAGAAGTTCCCGGAATGCCGAGCAGTACATGTTCTACTTTCATCCCCTGCTCTCCGACAATATAGAGCTGATATTCTGTAAGCAGATCGTAGATATCTGTCACGATTCCCTCCGTCGAATTTTCAATCGGAAGCACTGCATAATCCGCCTTGCCGGAAGCAACTTCTTCCATCGCATCGCGGAATGTCTTTACGTGGTAGCTGTTGATCGCATCAGAAAAATATGCACGCATGGCGGCATAGCTGTATGCGCCCTCGACACCCTGAAATACTACATTGACTCCGGTCAGCGGCAGTGCATCGACCATCTTGTAGTCTTTGATGTCATTTTCGACACCATTTTTTGTCAGGAGCTGATACTGACGTTTGCGGCTGATCGCCATGATCTGCTGAAACAGTTCCTGTGCACCAAGTTCATTAAATTCACCATGCGCAGAATCCTTAAGAACCGTGATTTTATCCTGTTCCCTTTTAGGATCCAGTACCTTCTTGCCTGTATGTATCTTGTATTCTGCAACATTCTCGCAGACTTTCATCCTTTTTTCAAAAAGCCGTAAGATCTCCTTATCAATGATATCTATCTCTTTACGACATTCCTGTAAATCTGTCATAAGTTCTTTTCCTCCCGGTTTTTGACAATTGTTGTGATCTCTCCGATAAAAGAAAGAGATCCAAAGGAAAGGATGACATCCTCTCGGTCTGCCATGGCAAACACCTTATTTACCGCATCCTGTATATTCTCTGCTGCCTGTACATGTGGATTGCACTCCCGCACGGCTTCTGCCAGTTCCTGCGCCGGCAGTGCCCGTGGGTTATCCGGTGTCTCGATCGTAACGATCTGCTCTGCATAAGGACATAACTTCCGGATAATATAAGAATAATCTTTGTCACGGAAAACGCCCATGATAAAGTACATATTCCGTCCTTTAAAATATTTGCGAACTGAATCTTCAAGCATATCTGCTGCTGCCGGATTGTGTGCCCCATCCACAATAAACAAAGGATCTCTGTGGATGATCGTCAGGCGTCCGTTCCATTTTGTCTCTCTAAGTCCCTTTTTACGCTGTTCGACAGTTGTCGGATAGCCTTTATGATTCAAAACCTCCAGTGCGTCCAGTGCAAGTGCTGCATTCTCTGTCTGATAGGATCCTGCCAGTGAAAGCTCATATGTTTCTCCCCGGTACTCCAGTGTCTGTCCGGCAAAGTCTTCCTTAACCGCTTTTGCAGAACTTAAATCTGTCTCGGTCAGATCTGCTCCTTTTTCCCGGCATACCTCCCGGATAACTTCCATCGTCTCCGGCCTCTGTCCGACCGTCACAACACTGCAGCCCGGTTTGATGATACCGGCCTTTTTCTGCGTGATCTCGGCAAGTGTATTTCCAAGAAAAGCCTGATGATCCATACTGATCGGAACCAGAACTGCAAGCACCGTATTTTTAATAATATTTGTCGCATCCAGATCACCGCCCATTCCGACTTCCAGAATGACAAGATCACATTTTTCTTCTGCAAAAAATAAAAATGCCACCGCCGTTTCTATTTCAAATGGGGTGGGATGTGCAAGACCTTCTTCTGTCATTTCTTCAATTGCTGCAGCAACCCTTGTGATATATCCGGCAAACGCTTCCCGGCTGACTGCCCTGCCATCCACTTCCATCTTCTCCCTGTAAGAATATACCGAAGGAGAAATATATCTTCCGACACGATATCCTGCATCTGAAAGAGTGGTATACAGATAAGCGATCACCGAACCCTTGCCGTTGGTTCCTGCCACGTGTACGTATTTTAACCGATCCTGGGGATTCCCAAGCCGGTTCATCAGTTCTTTTATATTTGTAAGATCCAGAGCGCCTCCCGCGTACTGATCCGCGTCTTTTACATACGCTCTGCTTTGCTGATAATCCATTTTGTGTACTCCTAATACTGATAATTGTTTATTACTAGTTAATATAGCATTTACGTATCTTTTTTTCAAGACCGGGACATACTAGAATCAAAGTTTTACAACAATTTTACATGATCAGGAGGGTCTGCCATGAATCAGAATCTCTCGAATTTTTTCCTCTGCGGATCTGCCGGATGGTGTCTCGAAATACTCTGGACCGGACTGCATTCTCTGCTCGCCGGTCAGCGCACCATGAACGGCAAAACTTCTCTTCTGATGTTTCCCATCTACGGCTGCGCAGCGGTTATCGCCCCTCTGTATGCCAGAATTTACACGTTTCCTTTTTTCTGCCGGGGACTGCTTTATATGTTCGGTTTTTATCTTGTGGAATTTGTCAGTGGAAGTATTCTGAAAGAGTTTGAAATGTGTCCATGGGACTACAGCGGTGCCGCATTTCAGTACCGCGGAATCATCCGTCTTGATTATGCTCCGCTGTGGTTTGCAGCCGGATTGATTTTTGAAAAAATCCTTACGAAAGCATCTTGAAAAAATGATTCCACTAGTATATGATTGTGCAAGAGAGAATTTTTACAATTTTCCGCACCAACAAGGGAGGTATTACATGAGACATTTAATGAGCCCGTTGGACCTCACAAAAGAAGAACTCGACGATCTTCTTACACTGGCCAGCGACATCGAAAAAAATCCAGTCAAATACGCGCATGTCTGCGATGATAAGCGACTTGCCACCTGTTTTTACGAACCAAGTACACGTACACGATTAAGTTTTGAAGCTGCTATGATGAACCTCGGCGGCAAGGTTTTAGGTTTCTCATCAGCCGGTTCCAGTTCCGCAGCCAAAGGCGAAAGCGTTGCCGATACAATTCGTGTTGTTTCCTGTTATGCAGATATCTGTGCTATGCGTCACCCGAAAGAAGGTGCTCCGCTGGTCGCTTCTATGGCATCTTCTATTCCTGTTATCAACGCCGGTGACGGTGGTCATCAGCATCCTACTCAGACACTCACCGATCTTCTTACTATTCGTTCCCTTAAAGGAAGACTTGACAATCTTACCATCGGTCTGTGCGGTGACCTGAAGTTCGGACGTACCGTTCATTCTCTGATCGAAGCTCTGGTACTTCGCTATTCAAATGTTAAATTTGTCCTGATCTCACCGGAGGAACTTCGCGTACCAAGCTATATCCGCGAAGATATCCTTGAGAAACACAATGTGGAATTCGAAGAAGTAGAACGTCTGGAAGATGCACTTCCGAAACTCGACATTCTCTACATGACACGTGTACAGAAAGAACGTTTCTTTAACGAAGAAGATTATGTCCGCATGAAAGACTTCTACATACTGGACAAACAGAAAATGGAACTTGCTCCGAAGGACATGTACATTCTTCATCCTCTTCCGCGAGTAAATGAAATTGCCGTTGAAGTTGATGATGATCCGCGTGCCGCATATTTCAAGCAGGCACAGTACGGTGTCTATGTTCGTATGGCACTGATTCTCAGATTACTGGAGGTGGAAGTATAATGTTAAACGTTGGAGCACTTCACGAAGGTTTTGTCCTTGACCATATCAAGGCCGGCAAAGCCATGACAATCTATCATGACCTGAAACTTGACAAACTTGACTGCACAGTTGCAATCATCAAAAATGCAAAGAGCAACAAGATGGGTGTCAAAGATATCATCAAAGTAGAATGCCCGATTGAAAACCTTGATCTGGACATCCTCGGTTTCATCGATCACAACATTACCGTAAACATCATCAAAGATGAAAAGATCGTCGAAAAAAGGATCCTGAAACTTCCAAAACAGATAACAAACGTTATCAAATGTAAAAACCCTCGCTGTATCACTTCAATCGAGCAGGGGCTGGATCATGTATTCATCCTTGCTGATCCTGAAAAAGAAGTATACCGCTGCAAATACTGCGAAGAGAAATACAGAGGCAAACGTAATAAATAATTACATAACAAAAAAGAAACGTCGTAATGACGTTTCTTTTTTGTTGCAAGCAGGCCGATAAGCCGGGTTATGTCGTTGAGTGATCATCTGTCTAGGCCATCCGTTGCCAGATGGCTCAAGCGACCTACCTGAAAGCACGACGGGCAGCCGTATCGCTTTCGTTTCGGTCTTGCTTCGAATGGAGTTTACATGTGCCCGTTCTGTTACCACAACGGCGGTAGTCTCTTACACTGCCTTTCCACCCTTACCTTCACGAAGAAGGCGGTTTATTTCTGTTGCACTGGTCTGGGAGTCACCTCCACCGGACGTTATCCGGCATCCTGCCCTGTGAAGCCCGGACTTTCCTCGTCTGTACCCTTTCGTCTGTACAGCCGCGATCACCTGGCCTGCTTGCGCAAATGCTATTCTAACACAAATATACCATTAAAGTAAAGATTTAATTTCAACGCACGGTAATTTTGCATTTTACTTTAATCTTTCCGGATTTTACAGTTATAACTGCAGTTCCTTTCTTCTTCGCTGTAACCTTTCCCTTAGAGGTGACAGTTGCCACTTTTTTGTTTGATGAGGTAAAGGTTATCTTCTCCACTGATGTAATTGGCAGAATCTGTGGAACCAGCGTACAGGATTTCTTCTTCCGAAGCCTTATTTTCTTTTGGATTCCCTGTATTTTTGTTGTCTTTACCGGTGTCTTCTGAACCTTTACAGCGATCTGTTTTTGCAGTCCACTTTGAAGCTTAACAGAAATCTTAGCATTTCCGGTTTTCTTACCTGCCCGAATCTTTCCTGAAGAATTTACTGTCACGATTTTATTATTGCCGGATGTCCATGACGCAATTCTGTCCCCTTTTGCAAGCCCGGTAACTTTTACCTTTGTTGTGCTCTGTCCCGTTTTCAGAACGATACTGGATACATTTACCTTCATTTTCGGACTCAGTTTTGCAAGCTGCTTTGATTCTGTCTTGCCGCAGACTGTACATTTTCGTTCTGCCCTTCCATATACCAGCGCCGTAGGCTCTTTGACTGTCTTCATAGGCCCATTCCACCTGTGAGCTTCGATCACATAGGAAATCTCTTTTGTTCCAAAGAATTTTCCAATGCCGGTAATCACTGCTGTTGCTGTTCCGATATTAACATTATTCTTCCATGATACCGTGTAATCTGCATTTTCCGTAAGCAGCTCATCCTGATATTTCACAGTAAATGTTGGTTTTATTTCCGTTCCGTTATAACAGCTTGCCGGAATATCACTGATCCGGGCATCTTTGATATTCTGCCGGAAAACAGCATAAAACTCCTTATCATCATTAAGAATCTGGTCGTCTTCTGCTTCTTTCCCGTCACAGAACCATCCGGCGAATTTACCATCACCCTGTGGAGCCTGAGGCAGTTCCAATGCTTCACCTGCCTGATAGATATTTTCTTCAAGCAGCTCTCCTTCTGAGTCGTATAAAGATTTTCAGAAACCGCAAGATCTGTAAGGCCTACTGTTATTTCAGCTGAATTATTATCATCCGACAGCTCTGCAACCTTCTCACCGTCTTTCATCTCCCATATCTGAATATTCAGTTTTCTGGAAGAAATATTCTCCGGAATCATAATGCATAACAGAATCCAAACAGGTAAGACAAGGACACACTTATTCCGATGAAAAGTGCCTGAGTTTTAACTTTTTAAAAACACATTTTCCAAGTCTCAAAGATGTCTTATTAAAGTACGTCATTTTTAGAAAATATCAGAAGAAATCTAATAAACAATCCCCAAAACGGCATAAATGAAGCTGCCGCTTCACGAAATTTTATTCGTTAAAGCGACAGCCCCTTCCTAAAAAAATCAACTTATTATACATCAAAGCAACTTCCGCCAACAAATTCTCTCAACAGAGAATTATGCGGAATATCTTCGCTTGGAACGGAGATAAAATAATCCAAAAATTTCAACAGACGCTTCGCTTCCAGATATTCCGGCTCGCTCTTATCAATTCCAAACAGAAGCGGTTCGGCATATACTTTCAGGCAGGCAAGTTCATATACAAGCGCTGAGTTAAACATCACATCTGCCTCTTCCTGATACGGAAAAATATTTGCCTCTTCTCCTCTTCTGACAGAAGGCCATCTTGCGATCGTCTCCTTTGCTGAAGTGCCTCTCGTACGTGCATCACGTACAATTCTGCGGATCAGACGTCCATCCGTTGTCGGAATACGATTATGCTCATCAATATTTAACTGCGTCAGTGCGCTGATATAGATTTTGAATTTACTTTCTGCCGGCAGTGCATAACTGAGTTTATCATTCAGTCCGTGAATTCCCTCGATCACCAGTACATCATCCTTTCCAAGCTGCAGGAAATCACCTTTGTACTCTCTCAGTCCTGTCTTAAAATTAAATACCGGAAGTTCCACACGCTCTCCATTAAGAAGTGCCAGCATGTCTTTATTGAACTGCTCCACATCGATTGCTTCGAGGCATTCATAATTTTTTTCACCGAATTCATCAAACGGAGTGTCTTCACGGTTTTTAAAATAATTGTCCACACCGATAGGGTGCGGTTTCATGCCATGTGCAGTAAGCTGAATGGAAAGTCTGTGCGAAAACGAGGTCTTTCCTGATGAAGACGGACCCGCGATCATGATAAACTTCTTATTTCCTTCTGATACGATCCGCTGTGCGATATCAGAAATTTTCGCTTCCTGCAAAGCTTCCTGTACAAGCAGAATATTGCTGATTCCTTCTTTCGTAATTCGGTCATTCAGATCGCCGACATACGAAATATCCATCTTTTCTGCCCATTCCTGCGATTCCTTCTGCACATGGAAAATTTTATCCTGCGGTTGGAACGGCGGGATCACGGACGGGTTCTTCCGCTCCGGAAGTTCCAGAACAAATCCCTCATCATACAGTTTCAGGTCAAAATACTGTACATATCCTGCATGATCTGCCATATAGCCATAAAAATAATCGTCATAGTAACCGATATTGTAGATGTTTACCTTTGAGACACGGCGAAACCGGAACAATTTTTCCTTATCATACATCCGATGCTTATGAAAAAGTGCTACTGCCTCATCTGTATTGACAGAACGTTTCCCGATCGGAGTACATTCGTCCGCCAGTTTGTGCATCTGTAACTTGACTTTGTCAAGAAAATCCTGATCAAGAGCTGCTTTTCCTTCCATTGTAAAATAATAACCATTTCCCACTGAATAGTGGATCATTACTTTATCAACGTTTTCCCTGCCTGCCACATCATATATTGCACGCAGGAGCACGAGACACACACTTCGCTTATAAGTTTCAAAACCGATATGGTCTTTCGTTGTCACAAATTCCAATGTACAGTCTGATTTCAGTCTTTTCTGAAGTTCACGGAGTTTTCCGTTTACCATCACGAGGATGACCGGAGCCTCCGTGTGTATACCGCTCTCGTCAACAATTTCTCTGTATGTGGTTCCTTCCGGATACATCCTTGTCTCTCCGGCGATCACGACCTTAAACATCTTTTTATCCATAAAACAGACCTCCTGTTCACGGCATCTTTTATTTTATTATAATATCATATACGGACTCTGCACCTTTGCACATGTGATCTGAAGATTCGGATACTGTTCTTTCAGAACTTTCTCCATCGCTTTCATAAAAATATATTCTGTACCGTAATGACCGGCATCTACGATAGTCAGACCTTGTGCTACCGCATCAATTCCTGTATGATGATCAATGTCTCCTGTGACATAAACCTGCGCACCCTTTGCAAGAACATCCGAAATCATACTCTTGCCGCTTCCGGTACAGATGGCAGCCTTTTCGACCTGTGTATCCGGATCTCCGTAAATCTTTACATCATTTAAAGACAATGCATTCTTGACAAATTCTCCGCATTCTTTTAATGACATCTTGCGAGGCAGCTCTCCTACACGGCCAAATCCATCCTGACCATCCTGCGTCTCCGCGGTCACGGAAAGAACTTCTCTGTCTGTCAGCTGCAGATAATCTGCACTCAGCTCAGCCATTCCAAGTATGTCATAGTTAGTATGCATTGCATAATACTGAATATTATGCTTTATAAGGGAAAGAATCCTGCGTCCTGTAAATGTATGATTATTAATTTTTTTCTGACCTTCAAAGATCATCGGATGATGAGTAATGATCATATCCGCTCCGGCATCTATTGCCTGCGCAAGTGTTGACTCCGTAAGGTCAAGCGCCAGAAATACATGACTGACCTCTTCTTCATCATCTCCGACCAGAAGTCCTACATTATCCCAGTGCTCTGCTGCGGATGACGGGTATCTGCCATCCAGCCAGCCGGTCAGTTCTTTAACTTTCATATCGTTTTAAAGCAGTCAAAATCAACTGCTTTTCCTCCTCTACTTCCATTCTGCGCTTCTTCGCTACATCACCGGAAGCCGACTCCAGCTGTGCCGAAATCTCACTTCGAATGCGGAGTTCACGCTCCAGATATAATTTAAGTACCGGATGTTTTCTCTCAAGAAGCAGGCGTCCAAACATTTCCTCTTCTCGACTCCATACAGCAGGCTGTTCTCCTTCATGCTGAACCACTTTCATGATCGGATAAAACTTGCCGTCTTCAAGAATCATCTCTTCCTGAACGATCTGATAACCGTTCTGCATAACAAAACGTCTGAAGTGGGGAATATCCGACTGCGGCTGCAGAATCAGCTCCTGAAATCCCGGCAGTGCATGTCTGCCTTCACTTAAGATTCGCTCCATCAGTGGTCCGCCCATTCCCGCGATCACAAGGGTGTCTCCCTCACCTGGCCGGATTTCGGACAAACCGTTGCACAATCTCGTTTCTATGTATGCTTCCATATGATACTGTGCGATGTGTTCCTGCGCTCTTGCCAGAGGACCTTTGCCCACATCTGTGGCAATTGCTCTAGGAATCTTATGCTGAAGCATCAGGTACACCGGCAGATATCCATGATCACACCCCACATCAACCAGCCGGTTTCCTTCTGTTACCATTTCCGCGATCGCTGTCAACCGCTCTGACAGCTGCACCTTGCCTGCCATCAATCCAGATAATCCTTAAGTTTACGGCTGCGGCTCGGATGGCGGAGTTTACGGAGTGCTTTCGCCTCGATCTGACGGATACGCTCTCTGGTAACGTTAAATTCTTTTCCAACTTCTTCCAGGGTACGTGCACGTCCGTCGTCCAGTCCAAAACGAAGGCGCAGTACTTTCTGTTCTCTCTCTGTCAGTGTACCCAGTACCTCTATCAGCTGCTCTTTCAGAAGTGTAAATGCAGCTGCATCTGCCGGTACCGGTACATTATCATCCTGAATGAAATCCCCAAGATGGCTGTCTTCCTCTTCGCCGATAGGCGTTTCCAGAGATACCGGTTCCTGAGAGATCTTGAGAATCTCACGCACACGCTCTACCGGCATCTTCATTTCTTCTGCGATTTCTTCCGGAGTAGGTTCACGTCCGAGTTCCTGCAGTAACTGACGGGAAACACGAATCAGTTTGTTGATCGTCTCTACCATATGAACCGGAATACGGATGGTTCTCGCCTGATCGGCGATTGCTCTTGTGATTGCCTGACGAATCCACCATGTCGCATAGGTACTGAATTTGTAACCTTTACGATAATCAAATTTCTCAACGGCTTTAATCAGACCAAGGTTACCTTCCTGAATCAGATCCAGGAACAGCATACCACGTCCTACGTATCTTTTGGCAATGCTGACTACCAGACGGAGGTTGGCCTCTGCCAGACGTTTCTTTGCCTCCTCATCACCCTGTTCCATACGTTTTGCAAGCTCAATTTCTTCGTCTGCCGTAAGAAGGCTGACCTTACCGATCTCTTTCAAATACATACGAACCGGATCTTCAATGCTGACACCTTCCGGAACAGAAAGATCGATTTTGTCAAGTTCGATTTCTTCTTCGTCATCCATCTTTTCGATGTCGGCATCGTCGTCCACATCAAGTATCAGTTCTTCATCATTTCCTGAAATACGAAGCACATCCACTCCACTGGCTTCCAGAAAATCCAGAACCTTTTCCATCTGCTCAACTTCCAGCGGCTGGTCTTTAAAGAAATCGCTGATTTCCTGATATTCCAGTACATTTTTCTTCTTTTTTGCAAGCTCCAGAAGTTCTACCAGTTTCTCGCTGAATTTGCCCATATTCATTTCCATAGGTGCTCATTCCCTCCATATAGTGTTTATATTTTAACCTTATTCAAAAGAAATATGCAGTTCCTGACGTTTTCGTCCAAGTTCTTCCAATTCTTTTTTCTCTTTGAGGATCTGCTGCAATCCCACCATATCTGTCGGATCCAGATTACGGTTTTTTTCTGCAAGGCTTTCTGCCTTGATACGAAGAAGCGTATCTGCAAAAGCCCGATCCTGTTCCTGCTGTGTCTCCAGATGGATCGTCGCATTAAAAAGCGATGCGACTTCCCGCTGCTCTTCACTGTCCGTAAAGCTGTTCAGAAGCTTGGCAGGATTGACCTGACCCTCTTCCTCTCTCTGACGAAACAGCATCTGTGCCACTTCCTTATACAGCGGAACGATAAAATCCTCTGCATTCAGATACTGTGCCACCTTATCGAAAATTCCCGGATAAGTAACCAGCCATGTCAGCATCAGTTTCTGTGCCTGATCCGAAGCGGATTCTTTTTTCTTTTTATTCTGTCCGCCACTGGTCTTTGGCTGTGTTCTGTTTTCCGCCGGAGTTCCCTTCAGCGCCAGTGTATTGACCCTTTTTCTTAAATCCTCGACACTGACACCATACTGTCCCCTGTATTTCTTAACGATCGCCTCAATATAGAGGTTACGTTCCAGTTCATCTTTTAATTCGAGCAGCAGCTCTGCACACCGTTCGAAGAAACGATTCTGCCCCTGCGGCTCATCCATCGGAAATTCCGATTCTGCAATACTCACACGGAACATAAAACTGTCAGATGCCTGTCCGAGACGCTCTTCGAAAGCTTCTGCTCCCATGTTTTTGATAAATTCATCCGGGTCTTTGTATGGTTTCAGATTCACGACCCGCGAACTGACTCCGGCATCCCGAAGGATCGGAATTCCTCGAAGAGCCGCCCGGATTCCCGCCTCATCACTGTCATACAGAAGAAGAACTTCCTGTGTATAACGTTTCAGAAGGCTGGCATGACCGGATGTCAACGCTGTTCCGAGCGATGCCACCGCATTCGTAAATCCTGCCTGATGCATGGAGATCACATCCATGTAGCCTTCACAGAGGATCAGATACTTTTTCCTCGTTGTCCTTGCAATATTCAGTCCGTAAAGATTTCGGCTCTTATCAAAGATTTTGGTTTCCGGTGAGTTCAGGTATTTCGGTTTGCCGTCACCCATCACTCGTCCGCCAAAACCGATCACACGGTTGTTCACATCCATAATTGGAAAAATCACACGATTCCAAAACTTGTCGTACATTCCATGGCGTTCATCAACATTAAAAAGTCCGGATTCCCGAAGCCTCTCATCACTGTATCCCTTTGATTTCAGGAATTTGTAAAGTCCGCCGCCAAACTTATCAGAATAACCAAGTCCAAACTTACGCATCGTTTCTTCGCTCAGCCCTCTGCCGGAAAGATACTGATATCCGATCTTTCCGCCCTCGGTACGGAGCTGATAATAGTAATACTGTGCAGCCTGCTTATTGATTTCAAGCAGTTCCGCTCTTTGCTCTGCTTTCTCTCTGACTTCTCTGGAATACTCGATCTTCGGAAGCTCTACTCCGGCTCTGTCTGCCAGATGTTTCAGTGCTTCACCGAATGTATAATTCTCGTATTCCATAATAAAATTGTATACATTTCCTCCTGCGCCACATCCGAAACAGTAATACATCTGTTTGCCCGGTGTCACAGAAAACGAAGGAGTCTTTTCATTATGAAACGGACAGAGTCCAAAATATGTACTGCCCCTTCTTGTTAATCTGACGTATTGCGATACTACATCTACAATATCATTTTTCTGTCGCACTTCTTCAATGATATCGTCCGAATAACGCATACTCATCCTCCTCTGCCATTTAATAGACCTCCCAGGACTTTGGTATGAAGATCTTCCGGAATTTCGCCATGGAATACTGGTCCGTCATACCTGACAGATAATCACACACAACCTGCGCTTTCGATTCTCCCCTCTTCATCAGAAGGCGGTATTCCTCAGACATCTCTTCCGGATTTTCTGTATAATATACATAAAGCTTTTTCAGCATTTTGATTGCTTTTAATTCTTCTTCTTTTGCTCCAGGATGTGTATATACATTCTGAAACATGATTCCACGAAGATCCATAAGTGCCTCATAAATCTCCGAAGACATCTCTATATGATCTTTTTCAAGACTGTTTTCGATAATATCATGAACAAAGGTATTCAGTCTCTCACGCGTCGTGTATCCCAGAAGCATCCGGAGCGTGACCGGTATATCATCTTCCGTGATAACGCCTGCCCGCTGTGCATCATCCATATCATGATGAATATATGCAAGCTTGTCAGAAAAACGCACAACCTGACCTTCCAGAGTTGTCGGTGAGCCACTGATCCTGTGATTCAGGATTCCGTCTCTTACTTCCCATGTAAGATTCAGACCTTCACCGCTTTTTTCGAGGATCTGGACTACCCTGATACTCTGCTGATAATGTGTAAAACCACCCGGATGGATTTCATCCAGCGCCCGTTCACCTGCATGTCCGAAAGGTGTATGTCCCAGATCATGTCCGAGCGCAATTGCCTCAACCAGATCTTCGTTCAATCGCAATGCCTTCGCAATCGTACGCGCAATCTGAGAAACTTCCAGCGTATGCGTCAGGCGGTTTCTGTAATGATCTCCCTGCGGTGCAAGAAAAACCTGCGTCTTATCTTTCATCCGCCGGAATGCCTTGCAATGCAATATCCGGTCACGGTCTCTCTGATAAACCGTACGTACATCACACTCTTCCTCTATCCGCTCCCTGCCCCGTGAATGACCGCTATGTGCAGCATAAGGACTAAGAAGCTCAAGTTCTCTCTGTTCCATGTTTTCTCGAATATTCATAGGCATGTCCTCCACAGGCTCCATAGACTGACAAAATACCTCTTATTAATTATATTCTGCACAAAGTCTCAAATTCCTCTTTTTTTCAAAAAAATCATTCAGATTAAATATTTCGACATCTGAATAACTGATTTCGCGTCAAAAAAGAGTCTCCGGCGTCTGTTTTGCCAAAAGAAAAAGCCCTTGAAAATCAAGGGCTTCTTATGCGGAAGATGGGACTTGAACCCACACGAGCGCAATGCTCACAAGATCCTTAGTCTTGCTCGTCTGCCAGTTCCGACACTTCCGCATATCGCATTTCACGGATAACTTATTCGCGACAACAGATATTATACAAAAAACTTCGAACAATGTCAATGTCTTTTTTGTATTATGCGGAAGATGGGACTTGAACCCACACGAGCGCAATGCTCACAAGATCCTTAGTCTTGCTCGTCTGCCAGTTCCGACACTTCCGCATATTCTGTTTCGCAGGATTGTTTCCTCGCGACAAGTGATAGAATACCAGAGATATGACATAAAGTCAACACTTTTTTATAAATTTTTTTATTTTTTTGTATTTTTAGTTCAATTCCGCAATTCTGCTGACCGCAACATAGATTTCCTGTATCTTATACCATGTCGGATAATCCGTGATTCCCGTTTCCGGAAGCCCAAACACATTCTGGAATTTGCGCACAGATGCACTGGTCTGTTCCCCATAAATGCCATCTGCATTTACTTTCGGAATTGCCGGATAAGCGTCTGCGATCACATTAAGCTGTTCCTGAATCTGGAGCACTTTTTCTCCTGTCGCACCGATATTCAGATCATATCCCGGCCATGAGGATGGAATACCTGAAATTTCTTCTGCTACATTGATATACATGTCATTTCCATAAAAATATCTGAGGATCTCAATCGGTGAATAGCCCTGATCTCCCAGTGACTTACTTCCCCACTGCGTCATCCAGCCACGATTTCTGCACTGTACCCGACGTCCGTCACAGTACTGTGTAAGAATTGGCTGGCGCACATCCGGCCTGGAGAGATAATTTTCAAAAAGTTCATCCGTAATTCGGGAAATACTGTCAAATACATTTCTTCCCCGGATCCACTTGTGGTCATACGCTGTGGAGGATGTGATCGTAAAATCTTTGCCCTTATTCCGATACCATTCCGTATAAACACGGTTCAATGTAAAAGACATGATTGCAAGGATATTTGCACGGATCGTATCATCCGGCCAGGTCGCATAGATTTCACTGCTCGCAACATTTTTTATATAGTCTCGATACCGTTCGTAATAGTTCGGTGCTGTCGTATCATTTACCGAACCGTCATGTACCACAATATATTCCGGTATCACTACCCTGCTTAAAACAATTTCGCCGCTCTCATCCACCGGTTTGACTTCTGATTCTTCAATCTTTGGCGGATATTCCGCAAACAGAGTATGGGGACCGATCACCAGACGCTCAAACGATGCTTCCGCACGAAATGCCATTTTTACCGCCTGCTGTGCCTGCACTCCCGGAAGCACCTGCGTACCGGCAATCTCTGTATTTTCGAATCCTTCCGCTTCTACCTGTATGGTATATTCCGCATATGGCTGTTCTTCCACCGGCTCCATACTGTACTCAAGCGGAGGTGTTTTCAGATCCAGTACAGGTGTCTGCCCTGATGAATCTGTCCGTACTTCCTCCACCGTCTGTCCACTCTCTCCCGTGTAAGATATTCGCACCAGCGCATCTTCCACCGGACGCGTACCGTCTTCTGTAAATACACTGACTTTCAGCGTTCCATCATCCACCTGATCCTGCTGCGCCCGAACTTTTCTATAAAAATCCATTTATTTCTCCTGACAAATGTCTCTCAGGATAGTTTATGCATTACCATTGGAAAACTTTCTTAAAATAGCTTTCAGTTTTCTTACCGGCCATGTTATCGCACGTCCAATCTTCCATGAATTGGATGCTTTTAATTCTTTGAGTTTTTTATTCGCTTTTTTGAGATCTTTTTGATGTTTTTCGTTTCTTTCGTGCTCTTGTTTCTTATCTTCTTCCAGCTTTGCAACCTGTTCCTCTAACTTCCAAATCCTGCTTTCCTGTTTCTTCTGCATCTCTTTGTTTTCTTTAACCGTACGCTCCAGAAGTCTGCTTTTGGCATCCAGCATATACACAACTTCAATTTCCCTGCGAATAAGTACATCAAAATAAAACTTCTGTTCTTCTGTCAGACATTCTTCAAATTTTCTTTTTTCATCTTCATCCAACAGCCTGTATGTTCTTTTTATTTCCCGACGGGCAATATCCAGTGGAAAATCCATACCCATATTTGGTTTTTTCACATCTCTGTACTCTGCAATCAGATAAAGATCCTGAATAAAATTCACAAGGTAACTCTCTACATTTCTATGCGTTACTTTCTGTGTCATGATTGAGTTTTCCCGAACTCTTCTTTCATATAAAATTTCTTTTACCGCAGTTGTCCGCTCTGCCAGATACATACCCAGGAATGAAACATAATTATCTTCATATATTTTCCCCTCAGTATAATGAATATTGTTGACCTGAAGAAATTCTTTTTTATATATCCTCATCGGCTGAGATACTGTCCATTCCCCGTTGCGCCGCATCTCCGCCATCAATTCAGTCCCTTTCATTACCTGTGGGTATTCATGTTCTATGCGATAACGTTTTTCAAATTCAGGAAATTTATTTTGCAGTTCAGGAAATTCATAAAAACTTCTGCCTGCTCCTATCAATACTTTTGTTTACTATTTCGAAAAAGAGTGTGAAACTATTCTGCAATATTCACACTCTTTTTTAACCAGTTTATTCAATTTTTAAAAAATTTTCAGTATGTCATTATACATAACAACTACCATCAATGCCATCAGAAGCATCAAACCTGCAAAATGAATCCTTCCCTCGATTTCACGGTTGACTGGTTTTCTCCGAATTGCTTCAATAATCAAAAACACCAGACGACCGCCATCCAGTGCCGGAAGTGGAAGCAGATTCATTACACCAAGGTTTGCGGAAAGAAGCACTGCCATATTCAGCATATTCATCCAGAGCATCAAAGCGCCCTCGCTCTTGCTTTGTTCATATGTCGTTCCGATAGCATCCACTACTCCTACCGGACCGCTTAAGTTCTGAAATCCAAGCTGCCCTGTCACAAGCTCTTTCAGGCTTAAAAGAGTCGTTCTGACCATGTATTTGATTTCCAGTGCGCCGTATTTCAACACCTGCAGACCAGATGTCTTTGTATATCCTAAATTATAAGAAAATCCCAGTTGCGGGGTACGATACTCTCTCGGTGTAATGGTTGCTGTGTAGTCCAGCCCGTCACGTTCATAAGTGATTTCTACCGGCTCATCGGACAGCGGATGCTCTTCCAGATATGCATCATATGCTTCTCCGTCTGCAATCTCCGTACCGTTGATCGCCGTGATCGTATCTCCTGCCTGCAATCCCGCTTCCTGAAGCGGCATCCCGTCAATCAGAGATTCCACAGTCATAGAAGATGCATCTGAACGGTTGAACCCAAGAAGATATCGTACAGAAACATCCGGTGTATAGGTGATTGTCCTTGTCTCTCCGTCACGTTTCACCTTCATGGTGACGGTGTCACCTTCTTTAAGATTATTCAGATACATATAGACATACAGGTCTTTCGCCAGATCCACATGATAACCATCATATTCTGTAATTACATCACCCTTTTCAAGACCCGCTTCCGCTACAGGTGATCCTTTCTCTACCTCAACAACCTCCGACGGATCATAACCGACAAATCCCACAATAATCACTGCCAGCACAAAAGCCAGAATAAAGTTAAACACCGGACCCGCCGCAACAACAGAGATTCTTCCCCCTACCGATGCCGCATTAAAAGAACCCGGGAGTTCTTCTTCATCCGTGTCCTCACCAACCATCGCGCACGAACCGCCGATTGGGAGTAGTTTCAGAGAATAACGAGTCTCCCCCTTCTGGAAACTGAAGAGTCTCGGTCCCATTCCCAGAGAAAATTCTGTAACCCCGATTCCATTTAATTTTGCAAACAAAAAATGTCCAAATTCATGGAAAAGAATGATTGCACTGAAAATAATTACAGCAATCAGTATCTTCAAATCACCACCTGCTTTCGATCCATTGATAAGTGTCACTTTCTACTGCAAGGATTTCTTCAAGATCTGGATTCTCGACTACGTTATGTCGTTCCATCGACTGTGCGATAATATCATAAATATCAAGAAATCCAATTTCCTGATGAAGGAATTTACGTACTGCCAGCTCATTTGCCGCATTGAAAACAGTTGGCATTGAACCACCTGCTCTTGATGCCTGAATTGCCATCGGCAATCCCAGAAACGTCTCCATATCCGGTTCTTCAAATGTAATCTGTTTAAGTGCAGCAAAATCCAGGCGGTCTCCTCCGAGATATCTTCTGTGTGGATAATACAGTGCATACTGTATCGGCAGACGCATATCCGGAGTTCCAAGCTGTGCAATAATTCCACCATCCTTAAATTCTACCATGGAGTGAATTACACTCTGTGGCTGGACAACTACCTGAATATGATCAAGATCTACATCAAACAGCCATCTCGCTTCCATAACTTCCAGACCTTTATTGACAAGTGTCGCAGAATCTACGGTAATCTTCTGTCCCATCACCCAGTTTGGATGTTTCAGAGTATCCGCAAGTGTAACTGCTTCGAGGTCTTTACGCTTTTTCCCACGGAAAGGACCTCCCGATGCGGTGATCAGAAGTTTATGTACTTCTGATCGATGTTCTCCATTCAGAGACTGAAAAATCGCGCTGTGTTCACTGTCTACCGGCAGAATCCGTACCCCGTATTCTTTTGCCATCGGCATGATCAGATGTCCCGCGGTCACAAGCGTCTCTTTATTTGCAAGTGCTATATCCTTGCCTGCACGGATAGCTTCAATCGTCGGGCGGATTCCAAGCATTCCCACGATTGCTGTGACAAGAATTTCTGTTTCCGGCATAGCCGCCAGTTCCAGAAGTCCATCCATTCCTGAAACAACTTTGGTGTCTGTATCTTTAATCTTATCTGCAAGATCTCTTGCTGCATTTTCATCCCATACAGCAACGAGACGAGGAGAAAACTCCCGAACCTGTTCTTCCAGTTTCTGAATATTTCTTCCGGCGCTGATGCCCAGCACTTCAATATCTCCATTAGCACGGACCACATCCAGCGTCTGTGTTCCGATCGAACCTGTAGATCCTAAAATTGCAATTTTCTTCATGTTTTTCTCCTTTGGCAATATCAGATACCAAGAATAATTTTGGCAAGATAATAAATAACCGGCGCAGTAAAGATCACACTGTCAAAACGATCCAGAATACCACCATGGCCCGGTATCAGTTTACCATAGTCCTTGATTCCCTGATTTCTCTTGATTGCGGATGCCGCCAGATCTCCAACCATGGAAATCAATGCACCAATCCCACAGATTACTGCATATTCCACCATTGGCCCCTGTGTCGCAGCAGCATAGATCACACCCAAAAGTGCAGCCCCGACAACTCCGCCGACACCGCCTTCTACTGACTTCTTCGGACTGAGCACCGGTGCCATCTTATGCTTACCGATCAGCATGCCCACACAATACGCGCAGGTATCGCATCCCCATGAGCAGAGGAAAATCAGCCAGACAATAAATTTGCCATCTGGAAGATTTCTTGTCATAAGAATGAATGACAGCATCACTGCCACATAAACCACACCAAAAAACGCTGCCATTACCTGATTTGCATGATATTTCGGATATGTAAATACATAAACAAACATCACCAGGATCAGAGAAACCAGCACTGCCATCAGTCCATAGCTTTCAAAGCCAAGGAGCAGGCTGATATAATAAAGAACAGCACCCAGATATCCGACGATTTCCAATAATCCGGTACGATCCTCATGTATGCCCATTGCTTTATAAAGCTCCTGCATTCCGATCAGGGAAATACATAACAATGTAAAAAAGAGCACATAACCGCCACTTATGATCGTAAGCAATGCTGCGATCACAAGCAAAATTCCACTTATGAGTCTTGTTTTAAACATAATTATTCCTCCTTCACACCCCCAAAGCGGCGATCCCTGCTATTGTATTTTTCGATTGCCTTAATCAGATCTTCTTTGTGAAAATCCGGCCACGGCACATCTGTAAAATAGAATTCTGTATATGCAAGCTGCCACATCAGGAAGTTGGATAATCTCTGTTCTCCACTTGTACGAATCAGCAGATCCGGGTCTGGAACTCCGGCTGTATCAAGGTAATTTTCCAGTAAAGATTCATCAATCTCTGACGGAGTACATTTGCCGTCAGCAACATCCTGTGCCAATTTGCGGACTCCGCGAACGATTTCATCCCTGCTGCCATAGTTTAAGGCAATCTGAAAGTACAATTCATCATAATCTTTTGAAAATTCTTCCAGCTCACGGATTTTTTCCTGAATGTCCGGTGCAAATGCAGAAGGATCTCCTATGATCTTTACACGCATATGATTTTTCTCCGCACTCTTCATACATTTCTTAAGATAGCTGCGGAACAGTTTCATCAGTCCCTCAACTTCTTCTCTGGAACGCTTCCAGTTTTCTGTAGAAAAGGCATAGACTGTCAGATATTTTACTCCGAGATCTTTGATGTCATCGCAGATATTTTCAAGGTTCGCACACCCTTTAATATGTCCATATCCTCTCGGCATCCCCTTGGCTTTCGCCCATCTGCCATTGCCGTCAAGAATAATCGCAATATGATTCGGTACTTTCATAAGTTCTCCTTTTATTTTCGACAAGATTCCTGTATTTCAACAGAAAGAGAGCCTTAATGCGGCTCTCCCTCCTCTTTCTGTTTGTGTGATTATACAGTCAGAATTTCTTTCGCTTTTGTATCTACTGCTGCGTCAATCTTTTTGATGAACTTATCTGTAAGTTTCTGTACAGAATCTTCCAGGTCTTTTACTTCATCTTCGGATACATCCTGTTTAGTCAGTTTTTTGAATGCATCGTTTGCATCACGACGGATGTTTCTTACTGCAACCTTAGCTGCCTCACCTTTTTTCTTAACGTCCTTTACAAGTTCTTTACGGCGTTCTTCAGTAAGTTCCGGCAGAACCAGACGGATAAGCTTTCCGTCATTGCTCGGATTCAGCCCGAGATCTGATGTAAGGATTGCTTTTTCGATGCTCTTGATCAGACTTGATTCCCAAGGCTGAATCTGGATCATACGAGCTTCCGGAACAGTAATATTTGCTACCTGCTGAAGCGGTGTCGGGCTTCCATAATAATCTACTGTAATTTTATCAAGGATATGTGGATTCGCACGACCTGCACGGATCGTTGTAAGCTCCTCCTCAAAGCCATTTAATGTCTTTGTCATTTTCTGCTCATATTTTTGAACTCTTTCATCCATTTGTCAAAATCTCCCTCTTATAATTTTTATTACCTTCTCTTTATTAAATTTATACAGTTACTTTTGTACCTGTAAATTTGCCATGTACAGCATTTACGATGCTGTCTTTTTCTTCCAGCCCAAACACCAGCATCGGCATCTTCTGCTCCAGACACATAATGGATGCTGTCAGATCCATTGCAGCCAGTTTCTTGTCTACAACCTCTTCGATAGAGATTTCATCATACTTCACTGCATTCGGGTTAAGCTTCGGATCGCTGTCATAAATTCCATCTACTGCTTTTGCAAGGAGAATTGCTTCAGCCTCAATTTCAACTGCACGGAGTACAGTTGCTGTATCTGTAGAAAAATACGGATGTCCTGTACCGCCTGCAAAAAAGAGAATCTTACCTTCTGCAAAAGCTTCTTCTACAGCATCTTTAGAATAAAGACTGGTAAAAGCGCCGCATACAAATGGCGTAAAAATTTCTGTCTTAAGGCCGAGATATCTGCAGATATCAGAAACATAAATACAGTTCATAACCGTAGCAAGCATTCCGATCTGATCTGCTTTGTTGCGGTTGATTGTTTCACTGGTACGACCTCTCCAGAAGTTGCCACCGCCGATTACGATACCTACCTGTGTACCCTCCTCTGAAATCGTACGGATCTGCTTTGCAACAGCAATGACTGTTTCCTCATCAAATCCTCTCTTTGCAGCTCCGGCAAGAGCTTCCCCACTTAATTTGAGTAAAATTCTTTTCATAAATTTATCCTTTCTGTTATCCGGTTCCGGTAAAATCAGAATTCTTTACCATATACCTGTTACAATTTCATTTCCAGCCTCATCTACTGAAGTAGATACTGTAAAATCTGGATAGTAATAATATCCGGTTGTTCCTGTCGTATCATCTTCATCATATTCTGACGACTGGGCAGAGCCAACAGCGCTTTCCAGATCATCGATAGACATGCCGATATATCCTTCTGCGGTCTGAATCGTGGAGTTCGTCGGATCTGTATTGTCGCCATCTGAACCCGAGTTATTATCTGCAGATGGTGTACTCGTCGGACTTGCATTATTACCGTCAGAATCCGAAGAATTGTTAGAACCAGATTTGTCCGAATCTGTCGGTGTCGGTGTCACAGAAGAATCATCTTCAGAATCATCTGTCGACAATCCCAGACGCTTCTTAACATCATTTAATGTAGAAACTTCTTTTGTGCTGCTTGCCGTCATATAAGTTGCATATGGGATTGCGTCATCGCCGCTTCCGTCCATGCGAAGTGTGATCTGCTTCATAGTTTTCAGTGGAAGTTTACGGAAAAAGCACTCATTCTTTTCTTCGTCAGAATACGTAATACGGATATCGTATGTCGCAGAAGAGGTTCCCTTCTCATAATAGTAAACTGCATTTTCACCGTTCTTAAGTGTAAACATACCATTTACAAGATCATCGCCCCATTCATCGTCCTCAGAATCATCTGAAGGGGTTTCACGGATATAAATAGCAGCCACTTCTGATCCGGTCTTATTAACAATCGTAACCTTTGACGCGGTGGAAGTTTTCTCTCCCATTATATTCTTCTCAGTGGTTTCTTCCATATTTATCAGCTCCGGTGTAGGGGTAGCCGTAACAGCTGTCTCCTGTGTCGGTGTAGGGGTAGCCTGTACTACGGAATCTCCTGAATTCTTCTTTCCACAGCCGGAAATCACGACTGCAAGAGCCATCAAGCCGGCAACTGCAAGATATTTTTTCTTAAACATATATAATTCCTCCTATTCTGAATATGGAATAGTTATATAACATCATCTTTTAATACAATTATACAGAGTATCAGAATCTTGTCAACCAAATGTACATCAATTCACACATTTTTTAGAGTTACAGATTCTTTACTTTAAACTCTCTTTCCGCTTCTCTCCGCTGGTCTTTTTTCGCAATATCCTGTCGCTTGTCGTAGAGTTTTTTGCCTCTCGCCACACCTATCTCAAGCTTGACGAGACTGTTTTTGAAATAGACTTTCAGCGGTACAAGTGTCAGTCCTTTTTCCTGAAGGCTGCCTTCGATCTTGTTGATCTCATGTCTGTGAAGGAGCAGTTTTCTTATGCGCATCGGATCTTTATTAAAAATATTTCCTTTTTCGTATGGGCTGATATGCATACCATATATATATACCTCACCCTTTTCTACGCGGATAAAAGATTCTTTGATACTGCATTTTCCGGCACGAAGTGATTTTACTTCTGTACCTGCAAGTGCAATTCCTGCTTCGTAAGTATCTTCAATAAAATAATCATGAAATGCTTTTTTGTTGTTGGCGACCAGCTTCATCCCTGCTTTTTTTGCCATGAGCCACACCTCCCCTGTTCAATCATTCAACAATTGTAAAATCCACTGTCCTGCCGAGTGCATCCGCATCTGCCACGCGAACCCGTACTTTTTGTCCCAGATGGTATATCTTCTTTGTGAGTTCTCCGCTCAGTTCATAATTTTCTTCATCAAATGTATAGTAATCATCGGATAATGTGCTGATATGCACAAGTCCTTCGACTGTATTATGCAGTTCCACATAAAGCCCGTATGCAGTCACTCCGGAAATAATCCCATCGAATTCTTCTCCCAGATGATAAGACATGTACTCTGCTTTTTTGAGACGGTCGGATTCACGCTCTGCTTCCTGTGCCCGCCGTTCACAGATGCTTGACTGCTCTGCTACACTTTCCAGAATCTCGCGGTAATGTTCTGTCTTTCCTTCTCTCTTAAGTCGTCCCCTTATATTATCACGGATGATACGGTGAATCTGTAAATCCGGATATCTGCGGATCGGAGATGTAAAATGACAGTAATATTTTGCGGCCAGTCCGAAATGCCCGCTGCACTCTGTCGTATATTTTGCCTGTTTCATTGTACGGAGTATCAGACGGCTGAGCATTGCCTCATTCGGAATTCCCTGTATCTTCTCCAGTATTTCCTGAATCTCTTTCGGTGAAATTTCTTCTCCTGCTTTTTGTACCTGAATTCCCTGATGTCGAAGAAGTGTCAGAAGCGACTCAACTCTTTCCGGATCCGGATTTTCATGGGTACGGTATACAAAAGGATATTCGCCCTTGCAATACTCTTTTGCAACAGTCTCATTCGCCATCAACATGAAATCTTCTATGATATCAGTTGCAACGTTATGTTCATATGGCTGTACATCGATGGCTCTTCCGGCACCGTTCAGTATGATCTTGCTCTCCGGAAAATCAAAATCGATAGACCCACGGTTATGTCTCCTGCCTCTCAGAAGCGCAGAAAGCTCTTTCATCAGGAAAAACATCGGCACCAATTCCCGACACTCCCGACTGATTTCTGTATCACCGTCTTCAAGGATCTCTCGTACCTGATTATAACTCATGCGGCGGTCTACGCGTATAATTGTTTCTGCAATCTGATGATTCACTACACAGCCTGTCTCATCAATATCCATCAGGCAGCTGAGTGTCAGACGGTCTTCTCCCTGATTCAGCGAACAAATACCATTTGAAAGCCGTTCCGGCAGCATCGGTACCACACGGTCTGCAAGATAGACACTTGTCCCACGTTTCAGTGCTTCTTTATCCAGCGCACTCCCACCCTGTACATAATTGCTGACATCTGCGATATGAACCCCCAGATGATAAATTCCGTTTTCTTTTGTCAGAGACACCGCATCATCCAGATCCTTTGCATCTTCTCCATCAATCGTTACCGTACGAAGTTCTGTAAGATCCAGACGACCATCACGGTCAGCCTCCTGCACATGATCCGGCACACGCAGTGCCTGATTTATTACCTTCTCCGGAAATTCCGACGGAATCTTGTAGCTTTTGACAATAGCCAGAATATCTGTCCCAGGTGCATTGATGCTACCGAGATTTTCTGTAATACGACCTTCCGGCTTATGCGAGGCATCTCCATAATCTATGATCTCTGCAACTACCTTGTCACCATCCCGGACTCCCTTGCTGTTTTTGGCTGAAATATAAACATCCTTTGAAAATTTCTGGTTATCACAGAGAATAAAACCATAATCGCGTTCCCGCTGAAATGTTCCGACCACTTCCTGATTCGCGCGTTCCAGAATACGGATAACTGTTCCTTCCTGCCTTTTACCTTTCTTTGGTTCTTTCCCGAGCAGTACCCGCACATGATCCTGATGCATGGCTGTCCCTGTCGCATTTGCAGGAATAAAAATATCATCTTCTTCACCCTCAACTTCTACAAATCCAAAGCCCTTCTGATTTCCGATAAAGATTCCCTCACGGATCAGACCCTGCTTCTCCCATTCGCGGATCTCTCTTTTTTTTGGTTTTACAACCTTTTGTTTTACAGCCCTGCCCTTTACAAATTTCTTTTTTCCGGAAAACTTCTTCTTTTCCTGAACTCTCTTTCTGCTCACTTAAACTCCTTTGTTTTGAGAAAAAAAAGCACTCTTGTGATCATACAAGAGTGTTTTCTTCTGACAATTCTTAAAAATTCATATTCAAAACTGCTGCCAGTACAAAAAATAACACTGTCATAATCGTGGTAGCTCTAACAAGACCACCCTCCATAGAACGACCTTTGTTCTTTCCCCAATAGGAATCTGCTGCACCGGAAATCGCGCCGCCAAGTCCCTGCTGCTTACCTTCCTGCATAAGAACGACAACAGTAAGAGCAATACAATCTATGGCAAAAATTACAGTAAGAATAGTTCTCAAAATCTGCATTTCAGTTACACCTCCTAATCAACTAGAAGATATTGTAACATAACGACATTCTGATTTCAACTATTTTAATTAATTCTCCTTTTGATAATTCTCATTTTCACCCACAAATGGATTTTCGTAAACTGCTGTATTTTCCAGTGTGTCACAGATTCGAAGAAGCTGATTATATTTCGAAGTACGGTCAGAACGGCATGGCGCCCCCGTTTTAATCTGCCCTGCACCGACTGCAACCGCCAGATCTGCGATAAACGAATCCTCAGTTTCACCGGAACGATGTGACACAACAGCCCGATATCCGGCTTTTTGGGCCATTTCGACTGCATCCATCGCTTCACTTAAAGTTCCGATCTGATTCATCTTGATCAAAATGGCATTCGCTGTCTGAAGCCGGATTCCACATTTGAGTCTCTTAATATTTGTCACAAACAGATCATCTCCGACAAGCTGCACACGCCCGCCGAGTGTTTCTGTCATTTGTTTCCATCCCTCCCAGTCATCTTCCTGCAGACCGTCTTCGATGGAAATGATCGGAAATTCATCCAGAAGGTCCTCATAATATGCAATCATCTCTTTTGTATCGCGAAGGATCTCTTTACCTTTCTGTCTGCTCTCTCCCGGGAAATAATAACATCCTCTTTCCTCATCGTACAGTTCACTTGCCGCTGCATCAATTGCAATCTTCACGTCTTCTCCTGGTTTGTATCCTGCTTTCTGTATTGCGTCTGTCATAAGTTCCAGAACTGCACGGGCATCTTTAAGATCCGGTGCAAAACCGCCTTCATCTCCGACAGCCGTAGAAAGATTTCGTTCTTTCAGAAGGATTCGAAGAAACTGATAAATTTCCACACACATCCGGATTCCCTCACGAAAATCCGGTGCGCCAACCGGCATGATCATAAACTCCTGAAGGTCAACCGTGTTGTCGGCATGCCTTCCCCCGTTCAGAATATTCATCATAGGCACCGGAAGTCTGCTTGCATGACATCCTCCCAGATACTGATAAAGCGGAATCCTCAGTGCCATCGCCGCTGCTCTTGCCACCGCCATAGAAACACCAAGTGTAGCATTGGCTCCGACACTGTTTTTGTTGTCTGTACCATCTACATGAATCAAAATTTCATCGATTTTTTTCTGATCCAGTGCATTTTCTCCCACAATTGCCTCTGCCAGTTTGGTATTGACATTTTCCACTGCATTTTCAACACTTAAACCTGTATAATATCCTTTTTTACCGTCACGTAATTCCACGGCTTCAAACTTTCCTGTAGATGCACCGGACGGTACACTGGAGATTGCTGTATACCCTTCCGTTCCTACAATTCCTTCTCCCACCGTAGCTTCCACCTCCACAGTCGGATTTCCTCTGGAGTCCAGAACCTGTCTTGCAAAAATTCTTCGTACCGGAAGATATCGAAACATGTTTTTACCTCCTTTAGATTTGTTTGATAGTGTTTTTCCATATTATTTTTCCCTGCCCATCTGTTTCTATGCAAATGTTTGCGTCACTATTTTCAGTCTATTTTTCGTTTATTTTTATTTTAACGGATTATATATAATTATTTTAAATTTTATCTATTTTCTTATTGACATATTTCCTTTTGTCTGTTATAGTTAGTTCATAAAACAAAAGGAACTACAAAATAAATAAAAGGAGAGTGAAACCACCGAAAACGTAAGTGATTTCCCATAATTCAGGAAAGCGAGGTACGGACCACCAGAAACGAAATGAATTTCCTTTATATTTTATGAAAGAGAGGTACGGACCACCAAGAACGTAAATTTTTAATTCCAGATGTTTTAAACAAATACAGGAGGTAAAATCCATTGGACAATGAATTTTAAAAGAGCCACCAGAAAATAAAAATCTGATGGCTCTATTTTTTTTGAATTTCTGCATATATTTTTAAAAAGAGTTTCTGTGAGGTACCATGAAATCTATCCAGCGTTCCCTTTTTATACTAAAGCTTTTCTTCCTTTTCTGCGGCATGTTTATTCTGGGGGCTCAGCTCGGAAAGCTGCATGCAGCTCTCCGTGATTGCACACCTGCTTCTGCCAGTTCCGAATCTGCCAGCTGGGGGCTCAGTTTTCAGACTGAAGGTGAGCGGCCTGTCGGAAATGCTTCCATCGAAGAACTCCGTCCCTACAATGCTTATTATGTGGAAGATACAGACGCAAAAAAGATCTATCTCACCTTCGACTGCGGCTATGAAAACGGAAATACACCTCTTATACTTGATGCACTGAAAAAACACCAGGCACCAGCTGTATTTTTTGTCGTCGGAAATTTTATTTCAGATAATCCGGAACTTATCAAACGAATCGTTTCGGAGGGACATATCGTAGGAAACCATACCATGACGCATCCCGATATGTCCGGAATTTCCTCCCTCGACGCTTTTCAGAAACAGCTTGATGATGTAGAAGAATTGTATGAGTCTGTCACCGGCGAAAAAATGGCAAAATTTTACCGCCCGCCACAAGGCATCTACAGTACTTCTAATCTTAAGATGGCAAAAGACCTCGGATATTCCACTTTTTTCTGGAGTCTTGCCTATGTTGACTGGATACAAAATCAGCAGCCTTCAAAAGACGAAGCCTTTCAAAAACTGCTGAGCCGTGTCCATCCCGGTGCCATCGTACTTCTCCATAATACTTCAGCTACCAACGGACAGATTCTTGACGAATTACTTACAAAATGGGAAGATATGGGCTATCAGTTTCATTCACTAAAAGAACTCTCTGATACCTGATTCAAATAAAACTCTTCCATTTTGCTGATCCGTTCCTCATAATTTTCTTTTGTAATAAGACCGGTTCCATCATAAATCCAGTCTATGATCTTATCACTGATTTCTGCATTGTAATGCTTGTCATCTTTGTAGTTATCAAGATCCTGTGTCAGATCAAACATATCTGCAAAGGAATACAACTTCACATTATCATACTCAAGAAGCATCTCCGCCTGCAGTTTTTCCGCCTCAAAGTAGCGCAGAACGTTCCCGTAACACTGCTGCGTATACCACCATACAATGCTGTAAGGCGGAGTATAAAAGTAAAAAGTCGTCTCCGGATGTGCCCTTACCATATCCAGAACATTTTCTTCCACATTTTTGCGCACAATCTGCGCATCCCTCTCCGAAAATTCCTTCTGAACCGCAGTCTTTTCCTCTGGCATTCTGTAATCACGAAGTACATACTCTCTGCCGGAAGGATAAACAGAAGACCATTCGCTGTACGTGTCCATGTCCGTAGTTTTCTTTCCTTCCAGATTATATTTGATTACTCCCAGTGTATTATACAAGAAAATGTCTTTATTAAAGATATATTGTACATCATTGAGCAGGTTATCGTCATAAAGATATATCGGTACACCCTCATAGTTGTAGTCCGTCTTATATCTAAACACCATATGATAATCCAGACATCGAAAAATACATTTCACATCAGATTTTACATCAAAAATCTTGCGTATTTCCTGATCAACTGACCAGTAATTTTCACCCGTCAGTGTTACCTTGATTGATTTTGTTCCAAATAACTCATCAAACTGCGAAGTCTTGAAATTCTGCATCATAGACGTACCCGTAATCGCAGCATCATAATCAAAATGTCTTATTATTCCGTCATTCAGATAACGCTCGCTTCCCCTGTTTAACGGATATTCAAGATTTTTAAGCGGCTTATGGAAATGAAAAAACGGGTCGATTACTGCGGTCAGCCCGCCGGCTGTGACCAGAAGTATCAAAGTCCCTGCCAGAACTGTTTTTGCAAATCTGCGACTTTCCATAATGCCTCCTTAAAAATTGAAATAAAGAAATTCTGAAACCCCGGACAACGAAAAGATTCCCCAGAGCAGACAGAATATGGTGCAAAATGCCCTTTTCCTGTCCGGTTTAAACTCTGCCTCCTGATTATTTTTGAACGCAACACACAAAATCAGAGATGCGCCAAGCAAAATCATCATGTCAAATCCACGTATTGAAGCAATCAATCTGTTTATTACCGGTACATGACGGTATACAAACTGCAGTTCTTTCAGTCCGAACGTGTTCAGAAGTCCGGTTCTTACACTAAAGCTTTTCAGTCCAAATATGCGTTTGACAAACTGCCACGCCTGTGAGATCGAATCCGCCCGAAAAAAAATCCAAGTAAGATTCACAAATAAAAATGTAAATCCCCATTGAATTACTGTGTGCAGATGTTCCCACTGTTTTTGAAACACACGGGTAAGTGCATTTCCGATTCCATGTAAAAATCCCCAGAAAATAAATGTCCAGTTTGCCCCATGCCAGAGCCCGCTTACAAGAAATACCACCAGAATGTTAAGATATGTCCGCTTTTCACCCTTGCGGCTTCCGCCTAACGGGAAATACACATAAGTACGAAGAAATCTGGTCAGTGTCAGATGCCAGCGCTTCCAGAAATCCACGACTGAAGTCGCTTTGTACGGCGAATTAAAATTCATCGGGATCCGAATATTAAACAAATAGCCAAGACCTGTTGCCATATCACAGTATCCGCTGAAATCAAAATAAATCTGGAATGTATAGGCAAGCATAGTGATGATTGCCTCTGCAGAAGTAAGGTTTCGTCCGAGATTTCCATATCCCCATGCAACAGCTTTACTCAAAGTATCTGCAATAACCACCTTTTTAACTAAACCGGCTGCAAATATATAAAGTCCGTGAGCCAGATTATCCCATTGAATCTTCCAGTTTTTCTTATCTTCAAACTGTGGCAGGATTTCGTTGTGAAGCACAATCGGGCCTGCGATCAACTGTGGAAAAAAGGTCACAAACAACGCATAGTCCACAAAATTATATTCCTTCGTTTCTCCCCGCCATGAATCCACCATGTAAGATACCTGCTGAAATGTAAAAAAGCTGATTCCAAGAGGAAGTACCACATGACGCAGGTTAAAATCAGACAAAAAGACTTTATTCATATTTTCAACAAAGAAATCATAATATTTGAAATAAAAAATAAGCCCCAGATTAAAGAACAGTCCAATACATAACAGGCCATTTTTCAATATCTGAAGTTTTTTCCCTGAAATCTTCCATTGTTTCTGTAGAAACTGCGACAGAATGTAATTTACAAGAATACTGCTGCACATGATCCACAGATAACTCGGATTAAAATATCCATAAAACCATAAAGACATCAGTATCAGTTCTGTTTTAGCCAAAACCGGGCTGCCCAGTCGGTGCAGCCCGTAATATCCACAAAATGTCAGCGGCAGAAATATAAATATAAAAATGTAAGAATTAAACAGCATCTTTATTCTCTTTCGTATGAAGATCTTCTTTGATCTGTGAGCTGGAAATTTCCGGAGTTCTCGGAAGATACACGACTTCACATCCTTCTTCTTTCAGGAAATCAAATTTTCCCTTCCAGTCATCTCCCATTACAAACGTATCCACATGGTATTCCTTTACATCAGTACGCTTCTGCTCCCAGTTTTCTTCCGGAATAACGAGATCGACATAGCGAATTGCCTCAAGAAGCTGTTTGCGTTTCTCATAAGAGAAATAACATTTTTTCTGTTTTTCATTCCAATTGAACTCATCTGTGGAAAGTCCGACGATCAGATAGTCTCCAAGCTGTCTGGCTCTCCGCAGCAGATTGATATGTCCATAGTGGAGCAGATCAAAAGTACCATAAGTGATCACTCGTTTCATTTTAGATTACCTCGTTTGTCTAAGTATTACCTGTTCAGTACCCTCATACAATAATCAAAAATTTTCAGGTATGTCGCATTAGAATAATGCAGACCATCATGAATTCCTGCATTATACCGGTTGCTGATCCAGCCTTTTGTCTGAAGATTTGTACAGGTATTGATGTACGTAAATGTTTTATTTCTTCCGTAACACAGGTTGCGATAAATTTTTGCATTGAACAGAGTCACCTGTGCCTGAGTCCGATAGCTTGCTCCTACCCTCTGAATCATAGCTGTATTAACCGGATTTACTGACAGATAATACATCTTACAATTATAACGCTTTAAATTTTTCGCAACAGCACTCATATAGGTAATATAGGCATCCACATTACTCAGGTCATTTACTCCCAGATTCACCACTACTGCCTTGCGTGTTGTTCTGGGCCTCTTTGAGACTGCCTGAAGTAATTCTCTGTACCCGGTACTTTTAAACCAGCTCAGCCCCTGCTGGCCTTTTGCAACAAACTGTACATTCGATGGAACAGATCCACCCAATGCCCTTTTCGTATCCACCATTCTGGAATCACCAACAAAATAAATTCTGTCATAAGATGAGGCCGTCGTCAGTGATGAAGGAGCCTTGTCCATCGTACTTTTATATACAACCATATAATAAATTTTGTTTCCTGTCGGAATTTTATCCCCTGCTTTGAAATCCGATGCAGAAAGTGTTGATTTGCCCTTCGTCATTGACCATCCCAGGCACATATCACCATTTATCATAGCTACTTCCGGAAACTTCTCTGTTCCTGACACTGAAACCGTTTTCCATACTGTCCCATTGTTTTTGCATAAAATAGTTCCGGATAGTTTCCTCAGCACAGAATAAACTTTTATATTACTCCGTACTCTGACACTTGCTCCACTTTTATATTGTACCGTTCCGCCTGCTTTTGTTGACCAGCCCTGGAACTGATATGTGGTATTCGAAGATCCAACCGGCATTTTTATTCTTCCACCCGCTACAACTGTCTGTCTGAGATTTTTGTATTCTTTCTTTCCATTTGCAGTATAAAAACTTACTGTATATAATTTATACAGGTTCAGACAAAATTTTGTATTCTGTCTGATCGTAACGGACTGTCCCGGTAAATACCTGCGCTGTTTTCCATTGATCTCTGTAACCCATCTGGCTTCATAACCCTTTCTGGTTACCTTCGGAAGTTCAACAGTAGTTCCGGTTTTTACACTTCTTGTCCATTTGCGATAGCTTCCACTGGAATAGTTTCCTTTAGAGTTCGCAAAAATCACTCTGCACGTTGTACTGTCGGCTGATACTTCCCGTAATCCGCCAGAAAGGCAGAGTACAAAAGCCAGCGTCAACAGCAGTCCAAAGCATTTCCATTTTGTTGCAATTTTTTTCATAAACTCTCCTCTTTCATTTCTGGCATGCGGCTGGTTTTATATTTATGCCAGTTCCTTCTCACACATATCAAGTGCAGATGCAATCACCGCATCCATATCATAATATTTGTATTCACCCAGTCTTCCGCCAAATACCACATGTTTTTCCGCCTGTGCAAGCTCTTTGTATTTCTCATAGAGTGCACCGTTCTTTTCATCATTCACAGGATAATATGGTTCATCTCCCGGTTTCCATTCGGAACTGTACTCACGGCTGATCACGGTCTTCGGCAGATCATTGCCTTCTGCATCCCTGCCAAACTCAAACCATTTATGTTCAATGATCCTTGTCCATGGTGTCTCTCTGTCCGTATAATTGACTGCCGCATTTCCCTGGAAATTCGGTTTGTCCAGAAGTTTTGTCTCAAAACGTACAGAACGATATTCCAGATATCCCATGGAATATCCAAAATATGCATCGATCGGACCTGTATAGATTACTTTATCCGCAAGTGCATCATACTCTGCTTTTTTCTCCAGATAATCTTCTTCAAGACGCACTTCCACACCATCCAGCATGTTGGCAACCATCTGTGTATATCCACCTACCGGGATTCCCTGATAAAGTGCATTAAAGTAGTTATTATCAAAAGTCAGTCTTACCGGAAGACGTTTGATAATAAATGCCGGAAGGTCTTTACAGTCACGTCCCCACTGTTTCTCCGTATAACCTTTGATCAGTTTCTCAAAGATATCCTTTCCCACAAGAGAAATTGCCTGTTCTTCCAGATTCTTCGGTTCAGTGATTCCTGCTTCTCTCTTCTGCTCTTCAATTTTGGCTTCTGCCTCTTCCGGTGTCACAACACCCCACATTTTATTAAATGTGTACATATTGAACGGAAGTGAATAGAGTTCTCCATGATAATTCGCTACCGGACTGTTTGTAAAGCGGTTAAACTCTGCAAACTGAGTAATATAGTTCCAGACTTTTTTATTATTTGTATGGAAAATATGTGCGCCATACTTGTGCACATGAATTCCCTCTATATCTTCTGTAAAAACATTTCCGGCAATATTCGGGCGTTTGTCGATCACCAGAACAGATTTGCCTGCCTTTTTTGCTTCATGTGCAAATACTGCACCATACAGTCCTGCACCAACTACCAGATAATCATATTTCTTACTCATACCTTCTCCTCTTTTACTCCATAGGTAGTTTTATTATAGTTCTTCTCTGATTCTAACTGTAATTTCTTCTTTTCAGCCTTTATATGATAACATAGATTCATTTCTTCGTAAAGAAAAACAAATACATTTGAAACATATAACATTTTTCCACTATTGTCCAAATACTGCTCAGCCCACGAATGTTTATTGAAACCAAACCTTTCTTAAACGAGAGATCAGCTATGACTTCTTTAAAAAAATACGATGTTTCTTATACTAAAAAGATCGTGTCCATGTGGTGCTATCCACTATTTCAATCTATTTGGATCGGACCAATTTTAGACACCGAAATAGCGATCTTCTGTTTCTCTATTTTTTGGGTGGTTTTGTTTTTCATATTTTCTGGGAGGGAAAAAGCCAGTATATTTATCCGTATGTTTTTGTCCTGTTACCGGGCTGCGCATATGTATTATCCAAGTTGACTGAGATACTGAGCAAGAAAAAGTACAAAACATCATAAAAAACAAGGCAGGGATGTATCTCACATTTTTTTATTGTGAAATACATCCCCATTATCTTATTTTCGAACATCATCTTATTTCAGGATTCTTTTTAAAAGACACTTTAATTTTCTTGGAATATATAATACCGCTTTGCCAACTCTAAAGGTTATGGAACGCTTAATTTTTTTCTGTGCAGATTTAATCCCCTTCTTTTTTTGTTTCTTCAGACGGACAACTTGCTCATTCAGATTTGCAACTTTCTTTTTCTTTCCCTGATAAGCATAGGTCGTAATATAACGGAAAATAACATTTTCGACACTATCCTCATCAATTTCTTTCTCTGAATATAATGAATCAAAAAAGGATTTCCATTCCTGACCGATATCCTTTTTTTCCAATTCTCCAACATACTGCTTTCCGGCCTCGCCAAGAAGCTGACACTTCTTTGAATCTTTCAGAAGGTCTATTACACTCTGTGCTAAAAGATCTGTTCGTTTTTGTTTGACTGTAAGTATTCCCCGGCCATCTCGTATAAAACGCAACCACGGCATATCATATGTAACAATTGGGATACCATGCGAAAGCGACTCACAAAATACCATCGGAAAGCCTTCATACTCGGAAGTACTCAGCATCACCTGCGCATTTCTGTAATATTTTTCAACATCAGAGGAAAAGCCCTCCAGTAATACATTTTTCTGCAGACCTAATCGTTCAATCTGCTCCTTTACTTCTTCTACGATTGCCGGATCTCCATCACCCACCATGTAAAGATGTGCATCTGGAAAATCTTTCACAATATATTGCATTGCATAAACAGCATCCACAGGATGTTTTTCCTGCGACATTCTGCCAATCCATATAAGATTATGTGATTCCTCATATGTTTTTGTAATAGATTTTGAAGAAAAAGTAACTGGATTTGCAATAAATTTTACATGAGAATTAAAACATCCGACATACTTCTCATCTACTTCCGATAATACTACAACTCCATCACAAATCTGATAATCATACATCAGCTCTGCAAATTTATCCGATACAAAGCTGAACGGAATACAGGTAAAGCTGTGTGCATGAAGTACAAATCCGGGTTTTGACGGTTGTCCCTTGACACTAAGTATATCCCATAAAGTACAGGGAGCTACCCACATTCCTGTAATCACCAGATCAATTTTATAAGTTTCAACCACATCTCGCCATCCACGATAACGCCTTCCATAATCTCCACGAACCGCTTTATCGTAAGGAGGAATGTATGCCCTTATGACTGATGAATCCATTTCATATTCCGGAATATCATCTTTACCATCTTCTTCATCCGTAATAAGAACAACCTTATACAACGGATTTCCATCTATATCGCACATTTTTGCCCATTCATTTGCCAGCATGGCCACAACTCTCTGAGCACCACCGTTTTTAATAGAACGATAATAAAGACCTATGGTTTTTATTTTATCTTTTTCTGTTCTATCTGTCCTGAAATAATCTGTGTCAACCATTTTTTCAGCTACTTCAACAGACTGATTCCAGTTTCTTTCTGCAAGATCAGAAATAACTGCTTCCAGGCCCCAGACATCCGCCAGATGTTCAAAGGCTTCCGAAGCATCTTCTATATGAATATTTTTTTCCCAACGCCTTACACAATCCGATAAAAAATGTTTATAAATACCGTCCAGTATCTCCTGATATTTTGTCCGTTCTTGCTTCTTATCAATAAAACGAACCAAACATTCCCACATTTTTTTCTCTGTCAGCAGAATATCAAACTTCTCTATAGTAATATAGTCACTTCCGGTAACACCAACTCCAAACATGTACTTATACAGCTTATCTTCAATCCCCATATAGCTTCTGCAGTGATATGCGATCAGGAAAAATGCATACAAATCCTGCGCTTTCGGAAAAAATCCATCTTCGACTTCCCAAAAGGCTTTACGACAAAGATCGCCGTCAAATATCTTGTTCCAGAGAGTGAATCCAAATTTCTTTTCTTCCCAACACGAAAAAACTAAATTTGCATCTTCAATTTTCTTCATATATGGCAGCAAAAGTTTCTGATTCATTTGAATACGTTCTTCTGGTACTCCGGCACAATTTATTATTTCTGTATCAAATTGAACCATATCCGTACCATATTTTTCGATAGCTTTCACCGCAATCTCACAGGCATTCGGACAAAGCTGATCGTCACCATCTACAAACATGATGTATTTTCCATTTGAAATAGCCACACCATCTTTTCTTGCCTGCGATGTACTGAGATTTGTTTCATGAAAAACCGTTACAATACGGTTATCTTTATCTGCATATTCTCTAAGTATCTTCGCGGATTCATCTTTCGAATGATCTTCTACACAAATAATCTCAATTTCTTTTAATGTCTGGTTAATAATACTATCCAAGCATCCGCGGATATACCGTTCGACGTTACAAATCGGCACAATCACTGATACTAACGGTTTCTGTTTATATCTATCTTTCATTTCACACCTCAATCAAACGTTTCTATGCAACGACAGTATATCATATATCCATAGCGCAAGCAACTATCAGCGTTTTCCTCTCATTTTCACATAATTATTTTTTATATACACAATGCCCTGAGAAATCAAAACAGACAATATAAGCACAAAAAACATATTAACATATAAGAATTTCTGCATATCAATCCCAATTTTCATTGCCACAATATTTACCGTATGGCCTATTGCTATATGTATAATGTAGACATACATCGACAATTCTCTTCCCGCATATGTTAATAAGCTGTTCTCATGAAATCTCTGATTATATTTCATTGCATAAATCATCATCGCTCCTGCAACAATATAAGTTCCCAGATAAAATTGTGATTCTACGAAAAATTTTCTTTCTCCTAAACTCAATAAACTGCCAAAGAATATAGCTATAATTAAACTTTTTTCTGATATTGTCCACGCCTTTACTGTATCGTAATTTTTTCGTAACCACATTCCGGCAAGGAAAAAAGGCAATGCACGTAATATAAAAAGATTTTTAAAATAAATCTTATCATATAAAGACGTCTGTATATGCATCCTGTTTCCCCAAAGTCCAAATACTAAAAAAAGCAATAGCAATACAGGAAAGCAATTCACTAATTTCCGGGGATAAATTTTATCAAATAACAGCATGAAAATATAGCAATATGCCAGAGCCATTAAAAACCACAAATGCGCATATCGAAATGGATCATTTGTTATAAAGAATTTTAAAACCGCCCGCCCTGTTATTGTAGTACGTATATATTCATAAAAGCTTTTCCCTCCCCAGTGAGTAATTAAATTTCGTATAATATCAAAGAAAAAATAAAATATCGCAGAAGTAAATAGTATCAAAATAATATGTTTGATTTTCTTTATTGTTCTCGCACGATCACATACCTTTTCTTCTCCAGATAACATAAAATATCCCGAAACCATAAAAAACACAGGGACTGCAAATCGACTTATTGTTCGTATTCCAATTCCAATATTATTAGGAAAGTAATAATGAATCAATATTACTGCAATACATGCACATCCCTTAAACCAGTCAAATCCATTTTGTCTAACTTTTTCCATTTAATTTTCCTTATTCTTCCAATGTAATTTTTATTTTAATAACTTTTTTAAAATTTTTCTAATCCTTCTGGGGAAATACAAGACTGCTTTTCCTGCCTTAAATGTAACAGTGTTTCTTATCTTGTTCTGTGCCTCTTTTACCTCCCTGTTTTTTTGTTCTATTAAATACTTATTCTGCTTTTCCAGCCTGCTGTTCTGCTCTGCCAGCTTGTTTTTCTGCTCTCTCAGTCGCTCAGCTTCCGCCTTCTGATATCCCCATTGCTGCTCAAACCAGTCTTTTCCCCTATGCAGGCTATTAATTGTTTTATTCAAACTATAAACTTTTTCTCTTTTTCCTTTAAATGCATAAGCCGTCATATATCGGTAGATAATATTTTCTTCAGTATCTTCATCTATTTCTTTTTCTTCATACAGCGATTCAAAAAATTTTTTCCATTCCATTCCAATGTCTATGCTTGCTATTTCTTCTATTTGTTTTCTGCCTTCTAGTCCAATCGCCTCTGCTTTCTCTGGATTTCTCATAAAATCGATTGCAACTTTCGCCATTAAATCCGGACGTTTCTGCTTAACACTAATGCATCCTCGTCCATCTCGTACAAAAGTAAGCCATGGCATATCATATGTAATAACAGGAACTCCATAAGACAGTGCCTCACAAAATACAAGCGAAAAGCCTTCATACTCAGAAGTAACTAACATCAATTGTGCATTTTGATAATATTTCTCTACTCCAAGTGTAAATCCTTCCATAAACACATGCTTCTGAAGATTCAGTTGTTTAATTAAATTCTCCATCTCCTCTGTAAGTTTCAAGTCCCCACTTCCGACAATATGCAGGCACGCATTCGGACATTCTCTGACAATAAATGACATTGCATAAATTACATCCAGTGGCTGTTTCTCTTTAGAAATTCTCCCTACCCAGAGTAAATTATAGTTTTCTCTCCGAGTCACAGGAATATCCTTCAGTGAAAAGCTAACCGGATTACAAATATACTCTACATGAGAATTAAAACAACTTACATATCGTTTATCCACATCTGACAAAGTAACCACACCATCACAGATCTGATAATCAAACATTAACTCTGCAAATTTATCGGATATAAGTTGCATCGGTACACATGTAAAATTATGTGCATGAATTACAAATCCCGGTTTTGATGGTTGTCCTTTAACGCTTAACATATCCCATAAGGTCGACGAAGCCGTCCACATTCCTGTGACTACCAAATCAACATTGTATTTAGTCACAATATCTCGCCAACCGCAATAGCGTGCCTTATAGTCTACTTTGTGATCTTTTTCAAAAACAGGAACATATGCTCGAATCACTTCTTGCTCCAGATCATATTCCGGAATTGCCTTTTGTTCTTCCGTTTCTTCATCTGTTACAAGAATCACTCTGTATAGTGGTTTTCCATTTTCATCGCGCATTTTACTCCATTCGTTCGCAAGAATTGCAACAACTCTCTGAGCTCCACCATTTCGAACACAACGATAATAAATGGCTATTGTTTGTATTCTGTCGTTTTGTTTTCGTGACGTTTTAAAACGCTCCACTTCTGTCATCTTTTCTGCGATGTAAACAGAATCTTTCCAGTTCTCATCTGCCAATTTAGGAATAACATTTTCCATTCCCCATACATTTATCAGATGTTCAAAGCCTTCCGAAACATCTTCTGCCAGTAAATTATTTGCCCATTTATTCACGCAGTCTGACAAAATACACTGATAAACATCGTCTAATATCTGCTGATATTTTTCCTTCTCATGCCTATTCTCAACAAAACGGACCAGACACTTCCAAACATCCTTTTCTTTCATTACAGCATCAAATGCTGACATTGATATGTATTTATTATCTGTACTGTCTCCGTCAAACATACATTTATACAATTTTTTTTCAATTCCTATATAACTTTTCGCATAATATGTGAGTAAGAAAAGTGCATACCAGTCCGGTTCCACAGTAACAAATATGTCTTCCATCTCTGCAAAAGCTTTTCGGCAAATTATGCCATCATAGATTTTGTTCCACAGATCAGGCCCTATTTTTCCGTCTTGCCACAATGAACTGATCAGATTTTCTGTCTGAATCTTATCCAGACAAGGTCGTAACATTTTTTTTCGCGTCAAGATAGTCTCCGTTGCTTCTCCGGCGCTATTTATTACATCTGTATCAAATTGCACTATATCAGTTTTATATTCTTCAATAGCATCCAACGCGCTCTGACATGCATCCTGACAGAGTTGTCCATCCTGATTAACAAACATAATATACTTTCCGCTTGAATACACAACGCCATCTTTACGTGACTGCGAAATGCCCAAATTAGTTTCATGGAAAACAATCCTTATACGTTCATCCCTCTGGGCATATCCTCGTAAAATTTCTGCTGAAGCATCCTCTGAATTATCCTCGACACATATAATTTCTATTTTTTTAAGTGTCTGGTTGACTATACTGTCCATACAGGCACAAATACTGCTTTCTCCATTATATACAGGAACAATAAGAGTCACTGACGGTTTTTCTATATTTTCACGCTTCATATTCCTACTCCTCATCTCCATATTTTTTTCAATAAATTCAATACTTTTTGATACCTGTCATTGAATAGAACTAAGGTTATGGAGTAATCTTTACCTCATACAGGGCAGATATATAGTAATAATGCAATCTGATCCTGTCCCTCAAAACGGCACCTGCTGTCATCCTTTCGGATGACAGTCAGATGCCGTCCACATTAATTCCAGTTTTCAGCTCTTACCCAGTTCTCATATGGTATCATATGTTCATACATATCCACTGCTATTTTTTGTGATACATATACCCGCCGGGCGATCTGCTGTTTCCGCTTTGCCTTTTGTCCGGAAATCTGGCGCAGCGAACCTTTCTTCTGGTTCAGTGCATTATTCCAGTAGAATTTTCCAAAGTAATAGAAATTGCTGTTATAACTGTTTTTGTAATAGCATTCTGTAACAATCTTGTTTGTCAGTTTGTGGTGAATATGTCCATATTCACCATCCGGATTATGAGTAACTACTGTCCTCCAGCGTTTGTACTGTAAGACCGTATCAATGTCTTTTGCAATATTTTTTCTGAAGTCTTTCCAGTCGGAACGCTTTCCTCCTCGCACATCCGGATATCTCAATATGATCCCCTTACATCTCCAGGCTTTCATTGCTCTCTGAAATTCAGCCTCTCTTACCTCATTATATCCGTTTGTCAGACAGACAACAAACCAGCCTCCGTCGCTTAAATGAGCACCGCCCCACAGTGTCTCATCATCCGGATGCGCAACGATCATCAGATTGGAACAATTCGCAAGTCTCTGCTCATCCAGGATTCTTTTGTTGATTCTTCCCCTGGTGGAAGCATTGTACGTCACTGCATTACGTACAAGTTTCCCCTTACTGTTATAATATTTGCCATTATACCAGCAGTTTTTTCTGATTTTACCATTTCTGAACACGTAATATTTCTGCCCGGATATTGTTATATAATGATTCCGGACCATTTTTCCGTTTTTCAGAAAATAATACTGGAAATTCTGATACTTCTGAAGTCCGGTCTGGCGATTGCCCTGCCGGTCAAAATAGTAATAACTGTTTCCAATCCTCTGGATTCTGTTTTTCACATATCTTCCGTTCAGCTTATATTTATAATTTCCGCCGACATGAACCCAGCCATTCTGCGCTGACTTCGCTGTAGCCGCCCCTGCCGGAACAGTCAGCATGGTCATAGCTATAAAAAGCAGACCAATAGCAAATATACCCTTCTTAAATATCTTTTTCACTCTCATCCCTCCTGAATCTCATACCACTTAATCTCATTTGCTTCCATATGCAGGTCAAAACTACTGCCGTCACCTCTGTATACGGTCGTATCCTGTGGCTCATAAGTGTTATTCACAACACAATATTTACCATTCTTTACATATGCGTGAACTTCCACATTGTAATTGGTTGAATACCAGCAGTGCAGTTCTTCTTCTGCGGATGCTGACCAGAGCACTGCCCGGTACAGGACACGGCTGTTTTTGAAGCTGTACGGAAGTCCGCTGATATATACACCACGGCCTTTTCCGAAGCTTCTGACTGCCATCTGTACTTCATTGTCTTTCTGGATCAGGATTTCGGTTCTGTCAAGTGCATAAATATTTTTCTTACCTTCTCCGAAGTCTACTTCTCCATCACAGTCTGCAAGGATAAAATGATCCTTGTGTTCTTCCCAGTTGTATTTGTCTTTATTGAGGTTGAAACCGTTTTCTTCTTCGACACCAAGTACATCATCAAGCTGGAAGAAATGTCCCTGCCACTGATGTGCTGCCGGCTCTCCGACACCGATAAATCCGCCGCCGTTGTATACAAACTCTTTGACTGCAGTGATAACCGTCTCATCGATCCAGTTTTCACCACCGCTCTGTGCGGTATCTGCATCTCCAACATTCAGAACGACATCAAACTGTTTCAGAAGCTCCGGATTTTCACGGATGTCATCAAAGCTGATAAAAGATACATCAAACGGTGCACCGCTCAACGCTTCAATGATTCCGAAATAAGAATAATTCTGTTTGTAGTAGATTGCATGGTGTACCATATGGTTTCCCCAGGAACGCATCTTTCCCCAGCAGTTCAGAACTGCTACTTTTTTCACACAATAAGGTGTTGTTCCCTGAATATTATCATATAATGTACGGAATTCCTGGCACACGGACTTGATGTATTCTACAAAGTCCGGGAACTGGATTGCCAGTTTCAGATATCCGCCGTAACCGATTCTCTGGATCGGACTTCTAAGGATCGCACGTCTTGCAGTCACCCAGTTGATTTTTGCCTCTTTTACCGGATCTCCACCCTCATGGAAGGTATCCGGGAAGAAATATGGCAAAAATCTTCCTTCTGTGTATTTCACATGTTTAATATCACTGAAAAGGCGCAGTGTTGCACCGTTTCCAACGCTTCCGACAACTGCATCTAGTCCGATGGATGCAAACTCATCCATAAATGGTTCCATACCGATCCAGTGATCCCCCATGAACATCATGGCTTCTCTTCCGTATTCATGCACAATATCTACCATTTCTTTTGCAAGTGCAGCTACTTCACGACGCTGGAAAGCCTGAAAATCTTTAAATTCTTTTGACGGAATACGGTAAGTATTATTCATATAGCCCTGATCGATGATATATTCCGGGCGGAATTTATACCCCACTTCTTTTTCAAACTGTTCCAGGATATACGGACTTACAGAAGCTGAATAACCGAACCAGTCTACATATTTTTCCCTTGCCATCTCATCAAAAATCAATGTAAACTGATGGAAAAATGTGGTAAAACGTACCACATCAACATATTCATGGCTTTCCAGATAACGACGGAGGCGTTCCAGAGAATGTGCTCTTGTCGCAGGCTGGCGTACATCAAAAGTGATCTGCGGTTCTACATCCTTCCATTCATTTACCACTGCATTGTACATATGTACCGGGTCCCACATGATGTATGCAAGAAAGCTTACCGTATACTCGTGGAATTTCTTCGCCGGATGGATCACGACATTTCCGCTCTCTGCATCGTAAGACCAGTCTTTATTTTCCACGGTCTCACCTGTCGTACGGTCAATCACTTCCCACCATCTGTAAATATCATCTCTAGTATTGACTGCGAGCATGTCCGGGTACAGATGATCCATCAGATGAATTTCAAGTTTTTCCTCCACCGCTGTATGAAAAGAAGTCATAATATACATCTGCTGGATTTCTTCCGGATGTGCCTTCGCCCATGCATTGTCTTTACGTGTTGTATAATAGGTTGCATAGATCTTTGCGCCGGTATCTTTCAGTTCCTGCGGAAACTCGGTTCCATCACAGTCACGGATTGCATCTGCGCCCCATTCCCCCATAATATCCAGTGTTTCCTTAATCACATCAAGGTCTGTCGGTATTGTCACACGTCCTTTTTCTGCTGCCATTTTTATATCCTCCCCATCTAAGCCTTTTGGTATTTTTACTTATTTTCAATACTTATAGAATACTTTGTTTACGCACGAAATGCAATCCCGTTTCTTGCACTTTTCTTTATCATTTTTGCACAATCATCCATTTGACAGAATTCCTCACCTGTGCTAGTCTTCTGATAAAACAAATTGATATCCGGAGTGAATTATGGATCGAATTTTTCATTATCAAATCACAGAAAATGAACAGGGTACGACCGTATTGGACTTTCTTCGGAAGAAGGGATTTTCCAGACACATCCTCTCTTCTATGAAAGCTGACAAAGAAGCTCTTACAAGGAACAGTCAGCGGATCGGCGGCAGAGAACAGCTTCTGGCCGGAGATCATTTCCGGGTCCGTCTTCTGGAAACTGTTGATTCCGACGGAATCGTCCCTGTTTCGATGCCGCTTTCCATTCTTTATGAAGACGAAGATATCCTGGTCATAAACAAACCTGCCGATATGCCGGTACATCCTTCCATCGGCAACTACACGAATACTCTGGCAAACGGTGTTGCCGCTTATCTTGATGCAAAGGATGAGCACAGTCCTTTCCGATGTATCAACCGCCTCGACCGCGACACCTCCGGGGCCCTGATTCTTGCCAAAAATGCCTTCAGTGCCGCCGTACTCTCCACACAAATGAGAAACCGCCAGATAAGACGAACTTATCTGGCGGTCGTTGAAGGTATCACCCCGCCAAACGGTACAATTTCTGCACCGATCAGTCGGGTGGATGATTCAGTTATTGAACGGCATGTAGACTTTCTTCGCGGAGAACCTGCTGTCACTCACTATGAACGACTGGAAGTCAAAAACGAACATTCTCTTCTGGAAATTCATCTTGAAACCGGGCGCACCCATCAAATTCGGGTGCATATGGGATACATCGGCCATCCGCTTCCTGCGGATTATCTGTACCATCCGGTATATGATTGCTTCAAACGTCAGCCTCTCCACTCTCTTCAGCTGGAATTCCGACATCCGGTCACTGATAAGCCTATGTGCCTGCTTGCACCGGTTTCTGAAGATATGTGCAATGCCTTTTGATTTTATTTGTTTTTGTCGTATATGATCTGAAGTCCCTTCAGGAGAAGATCTCCGTCCAGGATCATCTCGCGTTTACAGTGCGGGACGATTTTTCTGGACATTCCTCCTGTCGCGATCACTGTAACTTTCTGTCCCAGTTCTTCCTCGATCCGATCAATGATACCGTCTACCGCAGCTGCATTTCCATAGAGAATTCCACTCTTCATACAATCCACTGTATTCTTGCCGATAATCTTCTTTGGTTCTTCAATACTGATTCCACTTAACTGCGATGCTCTGCTTGTCAGTGCATCCAGCGAGATCTGTACCCCCGGAAGGATCATTCCCCCGATGTAATGCTTCTTATCGTCCACTACAGAAATTGTTGTTGCTGTCCCCATATCTACGATCACAAGCGGAACAGGATACTGTGCAAGAGCTGCCACTGCATCAGCCACGCGGTCAGCTCCCATCTCTCCCGGATTATCCAGAAGGATATTCAGCCCGGTCTTCACTCCCGGACCTACGATCATCGCATCTTTCTTAAGAATCTTCTGTACCGCAAGACGCGCGGCGAATGTGATCTGCGGAACAACGGAAGAAATGATTGCTCCTTCAATATCTGCACGATTGATATGATGAATATCAAGAATCGTCTTGATATCGATCGCATATTCCAGTTCTGTCTTGGTACGTATCGTAGAAATACGCTCTGTCAAATATATTTTTTCTTTGTCAATGCAGCCAACAACAATGTTGGTATTTCCGATATCAATAGCTAAAATCATAGTTTTTCATTCCAATCCTGTATGTCCACACCTGTGGATCTATATACTTTTTATGCAGCAGTATCTGGTTTTGCAATCTGGGCTGCCGGAATCAGATGTGCTTTTGAAAGAGCAGTTCCTACTGCAGCAGTGATGATCGTAGAAGAAATCATCTCACTGATTGCATTGAACCCAACCATCACGCAGCATCCTACGATGATATTTCTTCCACCCATAAGATTCTGGATCAGTTCTGTATTTCCAAACATCATAACAAGTGCACTCATAAAAAACAGGGTATTCAGAAAAGCGGAAAAGAATCCTGTAACTGCGCAGGATACATAGGTGTTCGCTTTTTTGTGTACGACTCTGTAAATTAATCCGAGGCAGATACCATCCAGAATACGCGGTACAAAGCACTGAATAGCAGTCAGTACCGGGCTGATCTGAAAAAGAGCTGAGCCGAGAGCACTTACTCCACCGATTCCCATAGCCTGCATATAGCTAGTCAGTCCAAATACGGCACCTGCAACAGCGCCTCCTGTCGGTCCAAGGACAATGGCACAGATTGCAACCGGAATCACATTAAAGGTGACTGCCAGCGGTCCTACATTGAGATAACCAAGCGGTGTGTAGGCCATCAGAAAAAGGATGCCGGACATAAGTCCCAGAATGGTGAGCTGTGATGTGTTAAATTTCTTTGTTTTCATGTTTTCCTCCTTGTTATCGTTCCCTTACGCGGGATACAATACGGTGCGGAATTGCGGGCATATGAATTTTATTTACCCGCTTCCTGGTGAACGAGTTACTGTTTCCTTTCTTTCATGATCGAAAGGATTTTATCCAGGATGATATTGGCTGCATCCTCCTTGCTCATAAGCTGGAGTGATACGTCCTCATCCTGTGTAATCAGAGTCAGCACATTGGTATCTCCCTGGAATCCGGCTCCTGCCACTTTAAGATTGTTGGCTGCCACCATATCCAGATGTTTCTTGCCAAGTTTGGCTCTGGAATTACCAAGCATATTTTGTGTTTCCATCGAAAATCCACATAAAAACTGTCCCGGAACACGGTTGTCCCCCAGATACTGAAGGATATCATCCGTTTTTTCCAGTTCAATGCTCATCTGGCCTTCCTGCTTCTTGACCTTATCATCAAACACCTTCGCAGGACGATAATCTGCAACTGCGGCCGCTTTAATAATAATGTCCTGCTCAAAGCTTACAGAGGTCACTGCATCAAACATCTCTTTAGCCGTTACTATCGGAACAAGCTTTACAAACGGCGGCGGTTCGATGGCACACGGACCACTGACCAGAGTCACCTGTGCTCCACGGAGCATTGCTACTTTTGCCAGGGCATATCCCATCTTTCCCGATGAATGATTCGTAATATAGCGTACCGGATCGATGGCTTCCTGTGTCGGACCTGCGGTTACCAGAACTTTACGCCCTGACAGATCTTTTTCCTTCGCGATCTCCCGAAGGATATATTCAAGAAGCATTTCCGGCTCCGGCATCTTACCGGCTCCCGTATCTCCACATGCAAGATAACCGCTCGCAGGTTCGATCACTTCATAGCCATAATGCTGCAGAATTGCCAGATTGTCCTGAACAATCGGATTTTCGTACATATTGGTGTTCATGGCTGGTGAAATGATTTTTTTACATTTACATGCCATGATCGTAGTTGTCAGCATGTCATCTGCAATTCCATGTGCAAGCTTGCCGATCACATTTGCGCTCGCCGGTGCGATCATCACCACATCCGCCTGCTTTGCAATTGATACATGCTCCACCTGAAACTGAAAATTCCGGTCAAAGGTATCTACCAGACATTTGTTTCCTGTCAGAGATTCAAATGTGATCGGATTGATAAAGTTTGTGGCATTTTTTGTCATCAGTACATGAACCTGTGCATGAAGTTTCTTCAGTGCGCTGGCAAGATATGCAATCTTATATGCCGCAATACTTCCGGTCACTCCCAGAAGAACGGTCTTCCCCTGTAACATAGTCTTCTCCTCCTTTGACGTTCACGCTTTTTACATCTGTTTCATTATAACAGTCCTGTCTGTAATTGCAACGTATTTTTCCAGTGTTCGATTTTTTATACAGCATTTTATTGAAGAAATAGAAAATCTGTACTATAGTATCCAGAAGAATACAGTTTTACGGAGGTCTTTATGAAAGCAGTTCAGATCACGCAATGGTGTGCCCGCTTTATCACAGAACAGGTGCAGCCCGGAGACATCTGCATTGATGCCACAATGGGAAATGGCAACGATACCATTCTTCTTAGTTCATTATGTAAGGAAACAGGTCGTGTATATGCCTTTGATATCCAGGAACAGGCACTCGCTCATACACGTCAGAGACTTCTGGATGCAGATGCTCCCCAAAATTACACACTGCTTCTGGAATCTCATACAAACATGGATCACTATGTACAGCCCGAATCTGTCAGCTGTATTGTGTTTAATCTTGGCTATCTTCCCGGTGGCGATCACACAAAAGCCACCCAGGCTTCTTCCAGCATCGAAGCACTCACCAGGAGTCTTTCCCTTCTGAAAAAAGGCGGTCTCATCTCTCTTTGCATCTACAGCGGAGGCGATTCCGGGTTTGAGGAACGCGATGCTGTCCTCTCCTGGCTGAAAAACCTGGATTCGCACAAGTATCTGGTAATACGAAGCGACTATTATAACCGTCCGAACAATCCGCCCATCCCTGTGCTGATCATACGTCAGTAGTAACAGGGCGCACATACAGAGGACCTGACACCGGCAGCTTCTCTTGCATATTTTGGTATAAAAAAGACCGGTATACCTTAATTTGATATATCGGCCTTTCTTACTCTGAAATCAGTCTGTCATTCGAATGCTCTCTATCACCGGCTGCTCATCTGCCTTGATCGAACCATTATCATCTGTAGGCTTTGCTTCCTTACAGATCTTATCTACGATGTCCATTCCTTCTGTGACATGTCCAAATGCTGCATAATCTCCATCCAGAAAAGTGCTGTCTGACTGTACAATAAAGAACTGAGAGCTTGCACTGTCCGGATCGGTAGATCTCGCCATAGAGATCGTTCCTCGCGTATGAGAAATGTCATTGTCTACACCATTGCTGGAAAATTCACCTTTGATTGTCTCACCGGAACCGCCTGTTCCATTCCCCTTCGGATCTCCGCCCTGCATCATAAATCCATCCATGATGCGCCAGAAAGTAAGTCCGTCATAGAAATCATCCTGTACCAGTTTTACAAAATTTGTAACCGTAACTGGGGCTGTATCTGCATCAAGCTCTACCTGAATCTCTCCATAGTCACGGATATTGATATCTGCATGATGGATTCCTGTCAGTTCTTTACTTGTATCAATTTCCACAATTGCATTTTCATCTTCGGAAGCATCTGAAAATACAGAATCTCCTGCCTCTTCTTCTGCATCTCCTTCCTCTGAATCTTCCAGTGTCACTGTTGTATCTGTTTCAGAAGCATCTTCCTCTTCTGAATCTTCCGTATCACTCACGTTTTCTTCTGTATCATTGGCAGTTTCTTCTTTTGTGTCTTCTGTTTTTGTCTCTGTGTTTTCTGCTGTTTTGCTGCCACATCCGGCAAGTGTACCCGCTGTCAGCATTGCCGCAAAAAGCACTGCAAGAACTCTGGATTTCATGATCTGATCCTCCTTTTCTTTTTCTTACAATATCCACAGTGTAACATTATGCGAAAATAAAGTCAATTCCGGTCAAAACCACTGCTTGTATCAAGCGCGCCGCTCTGTTACAATAGATACAGCAATGTCATACATAATATACATTTAAATCATATATGAAAGGAATGAATTTTTAATGAAAAAAATCGCAAGTTTTACGATTGACCATATCAAACTGCAGCCGGGGATTTATGTTTCCCGTAAGGATTATCTCGGAGAGGAAGTAATCACCACTTTTGATATCCGTATGACCTCCCCGAATGAAGAACCAGTCATGAATACTGCTGAACTGCATGCCATGGAACATCTCGCAGCTACTTTTCTCCGTAACCATGCAGAATTTGGACCCAAGATCATCTACTGGGGACCGATGGGCTGCCGTACCGGCAACTATCTGCTTCTCGCAGGAGATTATGAGTCCAAAGATATCGTACCTCTGATGATTGAAATGTTTGAATTTATCCGTGATTTCGAGGGAGAGATTCCGGGGGCATCCGCAAAAGACTGCGGTAACTATCTCGATATGAATCTTGGCATGGCAAAATATCTTGCCGACAAGTATCTCAAAAATGTCCTCTATGACATTCAGCCGGACCGCCTTACTTATCCGGAATAAACTGACTAGACAATTACCTGAATGTACTTTCAGACAAGAAACAAAAACACCGGGCTTACATAAAGTCCGGTGTTTCTTTGTGCATATATAGTCTTATTTACTGTACAGCCTGCGCGGTCGTGTCTGTCGCAGCGGTACCTGCCGGTGCTTCTGTGGAAACATACTGGGCACTAACATAACCGGTCTGGTTATTGATAGTTACTTCAACCCACTGTCCGTCTTCGCTGACACCTGTACTGGTCAATGCCTGTCCCACCGTCGTACCGGTAACGATCTCGGCATCTGTACTGCAGTCCGAACGAACATTTACACCTTCAATCGCATAATATGTGGCATTTTGTTTTATGATATTTACACCTGCTGCTGTCTGTGATATTTCCTGGGCCGGAGTCGGTGTAGCTTCCGGTGTCGGTGTAGCTTCCGGTGTAGGAGTTGCAGTTGGAGTCGGAGTTGCTTCGATCACGGTCACAGTGGAATCTTCTCCTCCGGTGCTGTATCCGCATCCGGACGCTGCCACTGCCAGAGCTGCAAGCAGGATCAGTAATCTGGATTTCTTCATAAAAATATTTCCTCCTTTATAGCATAACAACGCATATAGACACTATACCCCAACTTCGGGGCATTATGCAAGCCTTTTTTCTTGTGATGCTCCTCTCCTGCCTGCGGACAGTAACACCTACTCTTCACTTTTCCTATAATCGCCTCTGTCTGTAACGATTTCACATCCAATTTGTTGCATCCGCCCCGACAGACAGCTTCTGCACTGTGCTGATTCATCTCCTGTACAAATTTTGCCATCGTAGAGCATGTATTTTTTTCGGACAGAAATCGGAGAAAGGTTCGGCATTACGACATTTGCCCCTGAAAGTACCCCCATTTCACGTCCTTCTGGATGAATTGTTCCAAGCGCCGTTGTCGCCGGCAGCAATACATGTGGAAGCATCAGACGCAGAAGCGCCAGATAAAACAATGTATCCTCCAGCGTTCCTCCTCGCTCCTCGGCAAACGGAGTATCTTTGTGCGGGATAAACGGCCCGATTCCCACCATCTCCGGATCCAGTTCTTTCAGAAACAGGAAATCCGCCACCAGATCATCAATCGTCTGAAGTGGTGAGCCGACCATAAATCCGGCACCGGTCTGAAATCCCAGTTTCTTCAATGTACGCAGACAGTTTTTGCGGTGTTCACACGACATCTCATATGGATGAAGTCTGCTGTAGTGACGTGTATCCGCAGTTTCATGCCTCAGGAGATAACGGTCAGCGCCTGCCTCGCGAAAGGCACGATAGCTTTCTTCGGATTTTTCACCAATGGAAAGTGTCAGTGCGCAGTCCGGATATTTTTTCTTGATTTCATGAATCATGTGCACTATCTTTTCATCGGTAAAAAACGGATCTTCTCCTCCCTGAAGAACAAACGTCCGAAAACCGAGTTCATATCCTTCGGCACAGCATGTCAAAATGTCTTCTTCTGTCAGGCGATATCTCTGTGCCTCCCTGTTACTTCTCCGAATGCCACAGTAAAAACAGTCATTTTTGCAGTAGTTTGTAAACTCGATCAGTCCACGTACATAGATTTTATTTCCATACACCTGCTGTCGTACCTGATTTGCAAGATTTCTCGCATACTCCTCATCTTCCTGTGAACGATTTGCAAGAAGCCGGTGAAACTCCTCTGCACTTAAGAAATTCTTCTGGTGCAGTTTATCTATTAAATTTTTCATATTCTATCCCCATTCGGTCAGATTTGTTTTTTACCTCTGAAAATGTATTTTCCCAGTTTTTCCTGAACCAGTTTGCCATCATCAACTGCAAGATTTCCACGAAGGAAAACCTTGTCAATACCGCATTTCAGTTCAAATCCCTCGAATGGATTGTTATCAGTATTATACGCATGTGTTGCAGCCGAAATCACGCTTTCTTTCTCTGGATCAATCAATACGATATCCGCGTCACTTCCCGGTGCAATCACACCTTTTTGTGGATAAATGCCATACAGTTTTGCAGGATTTTCTGACAGGAATTTACACATCTGTTCCTGCGTGATTCTGCCCTCACGCACACCATATGTATAAATAAGTGTTCCCCGCGTCTGCACACCCGGAAGGCCTCCCGGTATCTTTGTAAAATCATCTTTTCCAAGTGCCTTCTGTGCCAGTGTAAAGCTGCACTGATCTGTCGCTATGGTCTGAAGTTCTTCCTCTGCAAGAGCCTTCCACAGGCACTCCTGATCTTCTTTTTTGCGGATTGGAGGCGCACATACATAAACAGCACCCTGAAAATCCGGTTTTGAATAAACACTGTCTTCAAGCAGCAGATACTGTGGGCAGGTCTCTGCATAAACAGTCTGTCCTGCTTTTCTTGCCCTGCGTACTTCTTCCAGTGCTTTTTTATTTGTCAGATGCACGACCATGACCGGTGCCTTGGCTTCTTTTGCAATCACCAGAAGGCGGTGAACTGCCTCTGCTTCCATATCGTCCGGACGGACAAGCGGATGATTTTCCGGTCCAAGTCTGCCTGCTTTTTTTGCCTCTTCAATCAGAGCATCGATCACTCCGGCATTTTCACAGTGTACACCGGCAAAACAACCGCATTCGCCAAGTTTTTTGAGAATTTTGTACATATCACAATCATTAACGATCATCGCCGGATAAGTCATATACAGCTTGAAGCTGGTAATTCCCTGATCGATCATATCCTGAACTTCCGCTTCCGTCTTTTCGTTCCACTCTACGATCGACATGTGGAAAGAATAGTCACAGGAACATTTGTTATCTGCCTTCTGATGCCATTTTTTAAGGCCTTCTTTGAGCGTATGACCACCCTTGTCCTGTGAAGCATAATCGATGACCAGCGTCGTTCCGCCGAGGATTGCTGCTTTTGTACCGGTCTCAAAATCATCTGCCGTCACAGTTGACGCAACTTCCAGATCAAAATGTGTATGACCGTCAATAAATCCCGGAAACAGAAGTTTTCCCTCTGCGTCAATCACTTTTGCGTCTTCAGCCTGCAGATTATGTCCGACTGCCGCAATCTTTTCCCCTTCTATCAGTATATCCATCTGCTCTGATTTTTCTCCCGAAACAACAGTTCCGTTCTTTAATAAATATCTCATAAATCCACCCCCGAAATATGATTGTTTTACTGCGAAAAAAATCATTCTATATGATATATAAATATAACATTCTTCCATGCTACTATCAACTACTGTCTATGCATTCCGGTCAATTTAAAACAATTTTTTTAAGGGCTCCTTAATTTTTCTCTGGAAAAATCTTTATCTTAAAAAAAATATATGTTATATTAATATTAACACTATAACATGGAGGAGGAATAATAATGGGACGTCTGACTGTATTAAAGCAGATTGCAAGTGATCTCGCTTCTCAATTTGGTCCTGATTGTGAAATCGTGATCCACGATCTTAAGACAAACGATCCGGAACATTCTATTGTATATATCGAAAATGGTCATGTTACCGGCAGAGGGATCGGCGATGGTCCTTCCAATGCTGTATTTGATGTCATCCGCCATAACAACAAAAAAGGCAGTGATCCGACGGATGAAATTCAGGATCATCCCGGATATCTGATGAAGACTTCTGATGGTAAGATTCTGAAATGCAGTACTTCCTATATTCGTGACGATGACGGCAGTCTTCACTATGTATTTGGAATCAACTACGATATTACCAAACTTACTATGATTGAAAGTGCACTGCACTCTCTGATCACTCCTGTAAACAAAGAGGAAAAGCCAAAGGAAATCACTCACAGCGTCAATGATCTTCTGGATCACCTGATTGAGGAATCCGTTGCCCTGGTCGGAAAACCGGTTGCCCTCATGAATAAAGAGGACAAAGTAACTGCCATTCAGTTTCTGAATGATTCCGGTGCATTCCTGATCACAAAATCCGGCGACAAAGTTGCAAGTTATTTTGGTATATCAAAGTATACTCTGTACAGTTACATTGATGTAAACAAATAATTTATTTTTTTGTACGAAAAATCCGCAGGATACTGTCATTCTTAGGACAATATCCTGCGGATTTTCTTTTTGCTTTATTTAATTGTGCTGCACGGTCTGCTGGTTCAAAAGACGTTTGATCACATCGATTGTCTCTTTGATACCATAGTTTGCACTGTTGATGCAGAGGTCATAATTCTCTGGTTTACCCCATTTCTCACCAGTATAAAATTCATAGTATTTCTTATGCTGTTTATCCATTTTCTTGAGGAAACGGACGGCTTCTTTCATATCCATGTTCCGCACATCCATGACATGCTGTGTGCGAACCTGGAATGGTGCACTGATAAAAATACTGATATGCGGAATATGGTTATTTTTCAGGATTGCATCTGCACAGCGTCCCATGATCAGACAATCTTCTGTCCGTGCAAGGTCGCAGATCAGATCACTCATATTGAAGAAAACTGCATCCTGCTTTGAAAGTCCGTGATATCGGTTCAGCTCTTTCAGTTTCGTGCGAAGACTTTCGTGTGTTTTCTTTCCATATTTGTTGAACTCTGTAAAATTCTCTTTGTCCTGTACGGCATCTTTTTCTGCTTCCAGACGTTTCAGAACCTGATCAAAGATTTCAACATCATAGTAATTGATTCTGAGATTATCCGCCAGTTCAAATCCGATATCATTTCCGGCACTTCCCTGAGTACGGCTGATACAGATCACAAGGTGGTCGTCCTCTGAAATCTTCTCACGTCTTGCGGCAAGGTTCAATGCCACACGCTCTGCATCGATGATATCTGTCTTTCCGAACATATCCGGAAGTTTCTCAATTGCCTTCAGGATCTCATCATATTCCGTCATCAGGCGGCTTCTCTCGGCATCATCCTTGATAGTTCTAGCCATGTTACTGATCAGTGCCAGTTCGCTTCGAAGAAGATGTCCATCCGGTTTTGTGTACATCAGCATGCTCAACGTACGGATCGTTGTGTCACGATTTCCGGTAAAGGTACGTCCCAAAGACGATCCCAGTACACGATAAACCTCTCCATCCAGATCATAAATCCGGTTGGCAAGTTCTGTATATATTTCCTGATTGATATTTTCTGACATAATTCTCCCCCCTTACATAAAGAACACAAGCATATCCAGTATAAATACCGGAACAAGAAATACAAGTGACCATAATATGTATCCGAAGAAGGACGGCATTTTAACACCGTTTTCGTCAGAGATTGATTTTACCATAAAGTTCGGCGCATTACCGATATATGTATTGGCTCCCATAAATACAGCACCGCAGGAAATTGCAGACAGAAGTTTGACCGGTACGATTCCAAGGCTTGTTGTCACACCATTCATAAAGCCAAGTGTACCTGCAGTTGTAAGGAATACCAGATAGGTCGGTGTATTATCCAGGAAGCTGGACAGCGCACCTGTCGCCCAGAACATTTCCAGTGGTCTTGACAGGCCAAGATGCGGACCAAGTGATTTCAACAGCATCAGTGCCGGCTGCATCGTAACAAAAATACCAATAAACAATACAGCGACTTCTTTGATTGCACCCCATGTAAAATGGTTTCTTCTGCGAATGCTCTTATCTGTCGTTTTAAAGGACAAAAATGCTGCAAGAAGGATCAAAACGATCTCGATCAGTGCTGGGAAAGTCAGCGTCACTTCTCCGAAAATATGAATTCCCATTACCTCTCCGGCAGCATTCTGGAATGCAGGAAGCCCCGGAAGAACACCACTTAAAATAACCGCTGCCACAATCATTACGAGGAAGATAATGTTATGTAATCCATCGATATGAAATTCTGTACCCGGCTTGCTGATATCCGGTTTACGTCCCTGTGCAATATCTTTGCGATATGCAAGTTTGTCTACATGATAGAATACAAACAGCAGGATCACCATATTAAACAGAAGTACCGGGAACAGATGCAGACTCCAGAAAAACGGAACGCCACGCATAAAGCCCATCAGAAGCGGCGGATCTCCGATTGGTGTCAGGCATCCTCCCATGTTGGAAACCATAAAGATGAAGAATACCATGATATGGCTCTTTCTTTTTCTCCATGAATTCATCTTGATGACAGGACGAACCATCAGCATACTTGCTCCGGTAGTTCCGATGCAGCTTGACAAAAGTGTTCCGAAAGCAAGCAGACACGCATTGACGCGCGGCGAGCCGGCGAAATCTCCCTCCATCGTAATGTTACCGGAAACGCAGAAAAGCCCAAACAAAAGAACAATAAAAGTAAGATAATCATTTACAATGCATTCGAGAACCGTTTCCGTTGCCATCCCTGCACCATAAACAACTACAAAAGGAATTACCATCAGAAGTATCCACATAAGAACGACATGTGGCTGATGTGCCTCCCACCATTCTGCTTTGATCAGCGGCATCACTGCAATACAGAGCAGAAGTCCTGCAAACGGAATACAAAGCCATACCGGCACCTGAGTGGTTGTCTCGTTGCCGCCTGCGGCCCAGACACCTGTCGGACACATCAAAAGCATGGTCAGAAGCATTCCAAAAAATGTTACTGTTTTTTTCAAAGATGTCACCCCCACGTTTAGTTTTCAACCAGTGGAAATTATATCATAACCATTGCAAATTACAATTGCACTTTCATTCAACAAATCATGCGTTTTATTGAGCAGTTTTGTGCATTTTTCCTATATATTGTATTTTTATCAGTACATTGCTGTACTTCTTCAAAGTATTTATGTGCCATATTGTGCAGTTTTGATGCAAATTCACTGTATACAAAAAAGCGGCTCAGTTTCCGGAATCCACCGGAGACTGAACCGTTTTTGTATACTCGTTTAATAGTCACTGCTGGAGCCTGAAAAACTCTCTCCGCCACTGGAAAAACTTCCGGAATCACTGTCATTATCATCATTCTTTGGTTTTTCTGTTTTTGTCATGGTTGTATAAAGGAAAATATCCCTTTTTTCAGTAAGCTCCAGTCCGCCATCTGCCGTGTACTGGTCGGCGTTGGACTGCTGCACTTTTGTTTTCATTTTACGTACCTGATGCCATGTCATGAGTGCTGTCGGAATCGCCATGATTACAAAAGCCATGAGCAGATCTGTAAAAAAGCGAGAGGACACTGTACCGTCATCTATATCCATCGGGCGTATTTTTTTGCCCTCAGAGATTCTCGAAAGCCCGCTTTTCAAATCCCTGATCAATGACTGATAGCCGCCAAACGGATCATCTGCTTTCAGCCTTTCCTTACACTTATCCAGCATTTCTTCCTGAATGCTTTCTGTGAAATCATCCTGCGTTTCCCCACGGAATACGATCGTAATATTTCTTGCATCCGGCTGATGAAAAATACACATTCCCTCATGAGTATCGCCATATCCGATTTCATTCGTCTGCATAAATGTCGCTGCATACTGCCTGTAATCATGCTCCTCTCCTATATCAGGAGAAATAGCCAGTACCACATCATATTTGTACTCATCATATATTTCAGCAAGCTCGTCCTCAAGCTCTGTATACTGTTCATCACTTAAAAGACCATACGCATCATATACCCATGTAAATTCTCCACCATCTGTTGTCTCATCTGCGTCATTTTCATCTGTCGATGAAGTAGCAGACGTATCTGTGGCTGCAAAGGAAACCGCAGGCAAAACCATTCCCAGGCTGACACTGAGCAATAAACCACTTAATAACAATCTTGTTTTTTTCACTCAGATCACCCCTTTCAGACGCAGTGCTGTAACAATTGCCGCCATTATAAGAGTCAGTGGAATATGATGCTTAAACCAGTACTTGACTGCCAGCGTTTTTCCGACAGGAAGATCCCCTATCAGATGTCCGGTCTGACCATTCATTGCAAAGGAATATGTCTGCCCATTCCATTTTGTATTAAGAAACCATACCGGAAACAGGCCGTATTTTACCTGTCCTTTATTTGTCACAGTAATCTTTTCTTTCTTGGTGGTTACTGTTTCATAGCATTCAACAGAATCCCGGAAGCCTTCCCGCACACTCTGCTCCATCCGCTCATAAACTCTTGCAGTCAGATCATCCGGCTCCTGATCATATTTATCCGCCATATATCCTGAAAGATAGGACAGATTAAATTCCTTGAGATCAGCATAACCATAAGGCTCTATTGCCTCCATCATCGTGTCATCGATTACTTTTGAACCATCAACCGGAATTTTTTGAAACTTCATTTTACCGGCGCGTACTACGCGATAATGACTGGTCTCTGTATATGTATAATCATCATCATCCCAAACTCTGCTTCTGGTCGCATCATACTGGAATCTTCCTGCCGTATCCAGATCAAACAGCCAGAACGGTACATAAACCGCCTTGATCTCCTCAATATGATTTTCATTTTTGAACACCCTGGGCAGAAGCGGTTTCTTTTCGTAGTGCTTCTTAAGCGCCTCTATTGCTTCTTTTTTGGATTTTTTAAACGGGATCACATAATCAGGACGATAGGTATCTGCAAATTGCTCCGGCATGATCATCGGATTATCACAGTACGGACAAATAGTTGCACCTGTTGTCTTTTCCGCAAGCACCTCAGCTCCGCAGGACGGACAGCTCCACACCGCCATGTTTGATTTTTCATCTGACTGCCACTGTTCCGGCTCAAATCCCTCCCAGTGAGTCGTCGTATCTTCTTTAACTGTATCCTGCTGCTCTGCAAGCTGTTCCAATTCTTCCAGTGAATATGCGTTTCCACAGTATTCACATTTCATTTTCTGAGATTTACTGTCAAACGCAAGGCCAGCAGAACAATTTGGACATTTGTAATTTACTGTATCCATACATTATTCCTTCCACAATGCTTATGGTCTCGGTTTTCCGCATTCCTGACAGAATTTACCGGTGTTTGTTGCTCCACAGCTGCAGGTCCACGGTCCCGCCGGGCGCGGCTGGCCACACTCCTGGCAGAATTTTCCGGTATTGACTGCTCCACAGCTGCAGGTCCATCCTCCTGCTGCCTGAGCCTGCGGCTGCATCGGCTGCGCCTGTTGTGTTCCCATCGCAAATAAATTCTGTGCATTCATTCCACCTGCATTTGCTGCCATATTCAGTCCTGCAAATGCCATTGCCGGTCCGGCATTCTGATTTGAAGCTGCCGCCTGCATCGCACTTGCCTGTGCACCAACCATATGTGCAGCTGCCATTGTCGGATTGCGGAATGCTGCATTCCTCTGAAGTTCTTTGATCATTGCCTCATCTTCTTCGGAGGCTTTTACGCTGGATACGCCAAGTGAAACAATGCAGATTCCACGTAAATTGCTCCATTTTTCGGAAAGTACCTGATTCAGTGCATCAGCAAGTTCCTGTGTATGTCCCGGAAGTGCACTGTAACGAATTCCCTGCTCGGAAATTCTGGCAAACGCCGGCTGCAGGGCAGTCATAAGCTCACTCTTTAACTGGCCGTCGATTTCTTCTCTCTCATAGTCCTGCTCTACATTGCCGCACACATTTGTATAAAAAAGGATTGGGTTTGCGATACGATAGCTGTATTCACCAAAGCATTTGATGGAAATATCGATATCCAGTCCGACATTGGTATCTACTACACGGAAAGGTACCGGATTCGGTGTGCCGTATTTGTTTCCTACAAGTTCTTTGGTATTGACAAAGTATACTCTCTGATCCTTCGGAGCTTCTCCTCCGAATGTAAAACGCTTGCCGATCTGCTGGAAAACATTACGCATTCCCTCTCCCAGATCTCCACAGAAAACAGACGGTTCTGTGGACATATCATATTTGTATTCTCCCGGCTCTGCACATACATCTACCACCTTACCCTGCTCTACAATCAGCATACACTGTCCGTCATTGACCGCAATTACAGATCCATTTGAAATAATATTCTCTGAGCCATGTTTGTTGGATGATCTTCCGGACACTTTTTTGTGTGCTTTTGTGATCAGAACATCCGCCGGCATAGATTCACAGTAAAAATATTCTTTCCACTGGTCAGCCAGTACACCACCTGCTGCCCCTGTTGCTGCTTTAATCAGTCCCATACGTAAATACCTCCTTATTATTGGTTATAGAAGTTTATGAATAAACAATCCGCTTCGAAGCTTCGGTTCAAACCAGGTCGACTTCGGCGGCATCAGTTTACTTTCGTCTGCAATCTGCATCAGATCCTCCATCGCCGTTGGGAACATGGCAAATGCCACGCCTCCCGTCGAATCTGCAATCTGTGCAAGTTCGCTTAATTTATGGCTGCCTCCTACGAAACGGATACGCTGATCCGTACGTGGATCTCCGATTCCGAGGATCGGTGAAAGAACTTTTTCCTGAAGAATCGAGACATCAAGCTGTCCTACAATGTCCTTCTTCGCATAGACATCATCCCACGCTTTCAGATGATACCAGTTTCCACCTACATACATACCCATGCAGTGCTTTTCGACTGGTTTGCATGGAAATCCCGGCATGATCATCAGTTCAAAATTAAATTTCAGACTGGCGATAAACGCATGTTCATCCATACCATGAAGATCCTTTACCACTCGATTATATGCAAGAATCGTGAGCTGATCGTACGGAAATACTACAGAAAGGAAATAGTTAAATTCCTCGGTTCCATCATAATCCGGATGCTCTGCACGTCTTTTCAGTCCGACTTTTACTGCAGAAGCAGCTCTGTGATGACCGTCTGCAATATATATAGAAGGAATCTCTCCAAACTGCTGTGCGATCGCTGCCTTTTCTTTCTCGCCGTCGATCACCCATGCCCGGTGTCCGATCCCGTCATCCGCCACAAAATCGTAGACTGCTTCATGTGATGCTTTCCAGCCTTCCATCAGGTCAAGAAGTTCCTGCGAATATCTGCATGCCAGAAAGATCGGACCGGTATTTGCATCACAGGTATCTACATGGCGGATACGGTCCTGCTCCTTATCTTCTCTTGTAAGCTCATGTTTCTTTACGACACCATTCATATAGTCATCAATAGAACAGCAGCCAACCAGTCCCGTCTGCGACCTGCCGTTTCTTGTCAGTTCATAAATATAGTAGCACGGTGTCTCATCCTGCTTAAGGATACCGTTTCTTTCCATATTCTGAAGATTTTCTCTTGCCTTGTCATAGACCTTTGCATCATACAGGTCGGTCTCATCCGGCAGATCCATCTCCGGGCGGTCTACATGCAAAAATGAATCCGGATTCTTGTCCCCGATCATCTTTGCTTCTTCGCGGGTTACAACATCATACGGAAGTGCCGCTACGGAAGAAGCCTTTTCCGGTATCGGCCGCAATGCTCGAAAAGCCTGAAAAACAGCCATATTTCTAGTCTCCTTTTTGTCTCATCTGTTGTGTAGCAATCTAAAAAATATTGTACCATATCCTCTCTCTCTTTTCAATGAATGCAACTTTTTTCTGGTGCGCTAACTTTTTTTGTTAAAACCTAAAAATTTTTTTGATTTCTATTGCAAAATCACATATTTATGATATGATAGAATCAGCTAGAAAAGAAAAATTATGAGTTCTAAAGATTTTTTTTAAGGAGGTTTTTCTCATGACTGAAGGTTTAAAATGGACCGTCAATCACGTTGCAAAGTCAGACGATAAACATCTCGAATTAATGTCTGAAGAAAACGTGAAAAAAGCCAATGAATTTCACAAAAGTTTCCCACAATACACCGTTACTCCGCTTCAGGATCTCGCCGCTCTGGCATCCTATCTTGGTGTAAAAAGTATCCATTGCAAAGATGAGTCCTACCGTTTCGGACTGAACGCATTCAAGGTTCTCGGTGGTTCCTACGCAATGGGACGTTACATAGCCAAAGAAGTCGGTAAAGACATCAGTGAACTTCCATATGCAGTCCTTTCTTCTGAAGCATTGAGAAAAGAATTCGGACAGGCTACTTTCTTTACCGCAACTGACGGAAATCACGGACGCGGTGTTGCATGGGCAGCCAACCGTCTCGGACAGAAAGCCGTTGTACGTATGCCGAAGGGCACTACCAAAACGCGTTTTGACAACATAGCCAAAGAAGGTGCTACTGTTACAATTGAAGAAGTCAATTATGATGACTGCGTAAGAATGGCCGCTGCTGAAGCCGCAAAGACCGAACACGGTGTCATGGTTCAGGATACCGCATGGGAAGGCTACGAAGAAATTCCTTCCTGGATCATGCAGGGATACGGAACCATGGTCATGGAAGCTGACCAGCAGTTAAAAGAAGCCGGTATTGACCGTCCGACACATGTATTTGTACAGGCCGGTGTTGGTTCCCTCGCCGGAGCTGTTGTCGGATATTTTGCTCACAAATACAAAGAAAATCCACCGGTTATGGTTGTCTGCGAAGCAAGCGCTGCTGACTGCCTGTATCGTTCCGCCATGAAAGAATCCGGCGAACTCGTAAATGTCGGTGGTGATCTTGAAACCATCATGGCCGGTCTCGCATGTGGTGAAGCCAATACGATCGGATGGGATATTCTTCGAAACCATGTTTCCGTATTTGCCTCCTGCCCGGACTGGATGAGTGCCAAAGCAACCAGAATCTATGCAAACCCGCTCGGTAGTGATCCACACATTGTTTCCGGCGAATCCGGTTCTGTTCCGCTTGGTCTGTGCTACACTGCGCTTCATGATGAAGATGCCAAAGACCTGAAAGAAGCACTGAAACTTGACGAAAGCTCAAACGTACTCGTTATCTCCACAGAAGGCGACACCGACCCGGTACGTTATCGTGAGATCGTCTGGGACGGACTTTATGGAATCGATAAATCTTTAAGCAAATAAGCAACTATATATGGGAGGAACTAAAATGGATTACGAAAAAATCAAAGAAGCGGCTCAGAACTATCAGGATGATATGACCAGATTCTTAAGAGCCATCGTCAAAAACCCGGGTGAAAGCTGCGATGAGAGAAAACATATCGAAACCATCGAAGCAGAAATGAAAAAGCTGAACTTCGATGAAGTTACCATCGATCCACAGGGTAACGTTATCGGCTATATGGGTAATGGTGACAAGATTCTTGCATTCGATGCACATATTGATACCGTTGGTATCGGTAACATCGAAAACTGGAACTTTGATCCATACGAAGGATATGAAACAGACGAAGAAATCGGCGGCCGTGGCGTGTCTGACCAGTGCGGTGGTCTCGTATCTGCTGTATACGGTGCAAAGATCATGAAAGACATGAATCTGATCCCGGAGGGATACAAGATCATGGTTGTCGGAACTGTTCAGGAAGAAGACTGCGATGGTCTCTGCTGGCAGTACATCATCAATGAGGACAAAATTCGTCCTGAATTCGTTGTTTCCACAGAACCGACAGATGGCGGTATCTACAGAGGACAGCGTGGACGTATGGAGATCCGTGTTGATGTCAAAGGTGTTTCCTGCCATGGTTCCGCACCGGAACGTGGTGACAATGCCATCTACAAAATGGCCGACATCCTTCAGGACGTACGTTCCCTCAACGAAAACGATGATGCAGACGAGACGGAAATCAAGGGTCTTGTAAAAATGCTCAACCCGAAATACAATCCAGACTGGGAAGAGGCACGTTTCCTTGGACGCGGTACTGTAACTGTATCCCAGATTTTCTATACCTCTCCAAGCCGCTGTGCTGTTGCCGACTCCTGTGCAGTATCACTTGACCGTCGTATGACATTCGGTGAAACATGGGAAAGCTGCCTGGATGAGATCCGCGCACTTCCAAGCGTTAAAAAATACGGAGATGACGTAGTCGTTTCCATGTACAACTATGACCGTCCATCTTACACAGGATGCAAATATGAAATCGAATGCTACTTCCCGACATGGGCTATTCCGAAAGACCACAAAGTAACAAAAGCATTCGAAGACGCTTACAAACACCTTTACGGAGAAACACGTCTCGGAAACGCTGAAACAGAGGAAATGAGAAAAGCTCGCCCGCTGACCGACAAATGGACTTTCTCCACAAACGGTGTATCCATCATGGGACGTAACGGAATCCCATGCATCGGATTCGGACCTGGTGCTGAAGCACAGGCACATGCACCGAACGAAAAAACATGGAAAGTAGACCTCGTAAGATGCGCCGCTGTATACGCAGCACTTCCTGATTCTTATTGCAAGTAATCTTTTCCTGCTACAGGCAGGAAAGAATAAAACTACAAAGAACGAGCTTCTTTGAACTTCCAAAGAACGAGCTTCTTTGAACTACGCAAAGGGAGCGAAGCCCCGCTCCCTCTGCACACCCTTGGGGCTAAAACCACAATAGTAATACACAGTCAAATATGAAAATTACTGACTTTGCTCTGTTGGTATGACATAAGTCATAGATAAGCTTAGGATGGATAAATCTTAAGGTTAAGTCATCTATACTATTTTAGTGGTTTTTGCTGTCGGGTGAATAAATGCCCCACAAATCAAGTGAATCATCGGGAATCTGTTGACTGGATGTGGTGTATATGCAGTGTGCGTTTTTTTCTCAGGATACAATGTGGCGAATAAATATTTCATAAGGAGATGATCTGAGACGGCCGGTACTTAGTGACCGTATTCTGGTCACTTATGTACCGTTGCCAGTCGAAGTCAGCGAGAGCGTGTCACCGTTGAAATATTTGATTCCGCCACATGTCAAGATATATTATCGTACCCTCCATACCCACATCAGTCATACACTTTCCTTACATAAAAGGAGAAAAAAATGAAAACTTTACAGGATTACATCGACAAGCTCAACAAACTCAACTTCAAAGAAATGTACAACAACGACTTCTTCTGGACCTGGGACAAAACAGACGACGAACTGGAAGCGGTCTTCACCGTTGCTGATGCTCTCCGTTTCATGAGAGAACACAACATCTCCACAAAAGTATTCGAAAGCGGTCTCGGAATTTCTATTTTCCGTGATAACTCCACACGTACACGTTTTTCTTTCGCTTCTGCATGTAACCTTCTTGGTCTGGAAGTGCAGGATCTTGATGAGAAAAAGTCCCAGATCGCACATGGCGAAACCGTACGTGAAACAGCAAATATGGTATCCTTCATGGCTGATGTAATCGGTATCCGTGATGACATGTACATCGGCAAAGGCCACACATACCAGAAAGAATTTATGGATGCAGTAACCGAAGGAAACAACGACGGAATCCTTGAACAGAGACCGACTCTCGTAAACCTTCAGTGCGACGTTGACCATCCGACACAGTGTATGGCAGATATGCTTCACATCATCCATGAATTCGGCGGTGTTGAGAACCTCAAAGGCAAAAAGCTTGCCATGACATGGGCTTACTCCCCATCCTACGGTAAACCACTCTCCGTTCCGCAGGGTGTGATCGGTCTGATGACACGTTTCGGTATGGACGTTGTTCTTGCTCATCCGGAAGGATATGACGTAATGCCGGAAGTTGAAGAAATTGCAAAGAAAAACGCTGCTACTACCGGCGGTTCCTTCACAAAGACAAACAGTATGGAAGAAGCATTCAAAGATGCTGATATCGTATATCCAAAGAGCTGGGCTCCATTCGCAGCTATGGAAAAACGTACAAATCTGTACGCTGAAGGTGATTTCGACGGAATCGACAAACTCGAAAAAGAACTTCTTGCTCAGAACGCAGAGCATAAAGACTGGGCATGCACAGAAGAACTTATGAAGACAACAAAAGACGGTAAAGCTCTGTATCTCCACTGCCTGCCGGCAGACATCACAGGTGTAAGCTGTGAGACAGGTGAAGTTGACGGATCCGTATTTGACCGTTACAGAATCCCGCTTTACAAAGAAGCAAGCTTCAAACCATACATCATCGCAGCTATGATCCTTCTGGCTAAATTCGAAAATCCACAGGATATCCTGAAAAAGCTGGAAGTAAAAGCTGCACCTAGAATTTTCGAATAATCTTTTTGATAAGGGTTTTTACAATGTATAAAAGAAAACGAATCGTTATCGCCCTTGGGGGAAATGCACTGGGCAATACACTTCCGGAACAGATGCAGGCGGTCAAAACTACCGCCCGCGCTCTGTGCGATCTGATAGAAGAAGGTCATCAGGTCGTTGTCGTACATGGCAACGGTCCGCAGGTCGGCATGATCAACAATGCAATGGCAGCACTTTCCAGAGAAGATAAAAATCAGCCGAATACACCTCTCTCCGTCTGTGTTGCCATGAGTCAGGCATACATCGGCTATGATCTGCAGAATGCACTTCGCGAAGAACTCCGCAAACGTGGATTCATGCGCACTCCGGTCGTTACCGTTGTAACACAGGTACGTGTAGATGCAAATGACCCTGCTTTTCAGAATCCCAGCAAACCAATTGGGCATTTTATGACAAAAGAACAGGCTGAACATGCAGAAACAGCATACGGCTATATCATGAAAGAAGATGCCGGCCGCGGCTACCGCCGTGTTGTCGCATCTCCAAAGCCAGTCGAGATTGTTGAACAGGATGCCATCAACAGCCTTGTAGATGCAAACAAAATCGTCATCTGCTGCGGCGGTGGCGGAATCCCTGTCACGCTGCAGGGTGATCACCTGAAAGGTGCTTCTGCCGTAATTGATAAGGATTTTGCCAGCTGTCTGCTTGCAAAAGAGCTGGATGCAGATATGCTGATCATCCTTACCGCTGTCGAAAAAGTTGCTGTCAACTTCGGCAAAGAAAACGAGAAATGGCTCGATGAAATGACTGTCGCAGAAGCACAGAAATATGTGGATGAGGGACAGTTTGCTCCCGGCTCCATGCTTCCTAAAGTACAGGCAGCTATGGACTTTGCAGCATCCGATGCTGAACGCACTGCCATGATCACGCTTCTCGAAAAAGCAAAAGACGGAATCCTCGGCAAAACAGGGACCCGTATCCATATGTAATATATGCAAATGACAAAAGGAGTATAATTCCGTTCATCTGATCGGGTTATACTCCTTTTATAATACACATTCTCTTACTTTTTCTCTTCTCTCAATTCCGGCAAAATCGTCAAAAGCATGGTAAAAAAGCAGGCGCATCCGCCAACCAGATTTGAGATTGGTTCTGCCCAGAACACACCATCTACACCAAATCCATTAACCTTCGGCAACAATATTGTCAAAGGCACCACAATGATCACCTTTCGGAAAATCGAAAAAAATGTTGCTCTTTTTGCCTTTCCAAGTGCTACAAATACAGCCTGCCCGGTAAACTGCAATGCCATAAAACAAAATCCAAAGAAATAAATGTGCAGCGCAGGTACTCCTTTTTCCAGAAGTACCGGATCACTGTTAAACAATCTGATAAAAAATCCCGGTGCAATCTTTATGATTCCCCACACAAACAATGCATAAGTAAAACATACGACCGTTACAAATTTGATTGCCTGTTTTACCTTTCCAAAAGCTTTTTCTCCGTAATTAAAACTCATAACCGGTGATGCACCATTTGTCAGACCATGTACCATCATCGTCGCAATATCACGCACGGAATTCAATACCGTCATAACACCTACATAAATATCTCCGCCATACATATGGAGCGTTGAATTACAGAAAATCTGTACCAGTCCATTTGTAAACTGCATCATAAATCCGGAAACTCCAAGCGCCATGATATCTTTTACACGCTTCCATTCAACTTTCATGGTCGCCCGGTTCAGCCGAAGCGTCACTCTCTTTCCTGTCAGAAATCTTAATACCCAGATTCCGGAACATATCTGCGAAAGAATCGTTGCAAGTGCAGCTCCTTTCACACCCATATGCATTCCGAATATAAATAACGGGTCCAGAATGATATTCAAAATTGCACCGATCAGTACGGTCATCATTCCCATTTTTCCGAATCCCTGACAGTTAATAAACGGATTCAGTCCCAGCGAAATCATGACAAACGGCGTTCCAATCAGATAAATCTTTATATAATCACCCGCATACGAAAATGTCACATCACTTGCGCCAAATGCATACAAGATTGGCTTATAAAATAAATAGCTTACCGCCATCAGAATCATACTAGAGATCAAAAGCATAGAAAACGTATTTCCCATTAATTTTTCCGCCTCTTCATGATTTCCACGCCCCAGTTCCATTGCACAGAGCGGACTGCCGCCATTTCCAAACAGATATGTAAATGCCGTAATCATCGTGATCACCGGAAAGCAAATTCCCACGCCAGTCAGTGCCGTTGCACCAGCTCCCGGAATCCTTCCTATATACATACGGTCAACAATGTTGTACAGCAGATTTAAAAGCTGCGCCAATGTCATCGGAAGCGATACTTCAATAATGTTTCGGTAAACATTTCCTTTCGAAAAATCCGTCTGATGGACTTTCATTTTTTAGTCTCACCCTCTTTGTTATGTTACCATATATCACATTTCATTTTATTCTGTATATTATAGCACGCTCCTCTTTTTGTATCCAGTTATTCTTCTGTGCTCATTAAAATCTCTCCTTTCCCTCCTGGTTTTCAACATAATCCCACTGTTTTTTCATTTCTTTTTGTCATAAAACCACATTTTAAATGATTTAAAATCCACAAAAATACATAATTATCTCTTGTTTTTCACATCCAAAAACGGTATAATAGATTTAGTTTAGAATGATTTTTATATTCCAGAGTGAATAGATGGAGGTATTATGGCTGAAAATTATAATGGTATGGCAGTGGGGATTTTTGAACTTGACAGTTTTGCTGCCTGCTTCGTAGCACTTGACGCTGCTTCCAAAGCAGCAAATGTAAGAATCCAGAACATCGAACGTAACCGTCTTGGTGCAGGTGCATGTGTTAAAATGCGTGGTTCCGTTTCTGATGTAACAGCAGCTATGGAAGCTGCCATCCGCACCGCAGAACCAATTGCAAAAGTAGTTTCTCATACAGTGATCGCATCCCCGGCACACGACACAGAACCGGCTATGTACATGACTGCAAACAAGTAATACCGAATCAAAATACGAATACATACTTAAAGCGAGGATTATACAATGAGATATGGAGCATTTGGATTAGTAGAAGTGGTCGGAAGCAGCAACGCTATCATCGTAACCGACCAGATGCTGAAAACAGCCGATGTGTCTTTTCTTACACGAAACGGCAAATGCGGCGGACATGAAACAGTTTTTGTGACAGGTGATGTTTCTGCAGTTACTGCAGCCGTACAGGCAGTCAAAGAAAACCCTCCGTGTGATGTCTGCTTCGCGGCAGTGATTTCCAATCCTTCTGAAGAAACAGTTCGTCTTGCTGAAGAAGACGCACAGAAACACGGATTTATGAAGAAAACTAATACAAAGAAATAATACTACTGATATTTTTTAATTATGATACACGATTATTTAAAAAGGAATAAAGTATGTATCCAGAATTCTTGGAACATACTCTATTCCTTTTTTTGCATGGTCATCTTTTATTCTGCACCACTAACCCACTGTCGCAGCATTCCTGTCAAACGAAATCACAACGGTACATCTACATCCTGCTGTTCCCTCTCATCGCTTATTTTAAGATATGTCACATCTTCAGGATATCTTTTTATGATCTGTTTGCCTCCTTTATCACCGGTAATTTCCATCAGTTTTCTATAATATTTCTTAGAAAAAATACACGGATTTCCTGTTTTTTCGCCCCAAACGGTGCATGCCATTCCCTTGTTTTCGCTCTGAAACGCGTCATACAGTGCAATTATTGTTTCCGCCGTAAGCCATGGCTGATCGGATACCGTAAAGAGACATGCATCCGCGTCTTTTGCGATTTCCAGTCCGATCTGCATAGATGAGGCAATTCCTCTTTCCGGCTTTGGATTAAACAAAACTTCTGCGCCAGTCTCTTTTACTACATCTATAATCTCCGAATACTGCGGCTGTGTTACCACCACGATCCGGCTGTCCGGTATTCTTTCTGCTGCTTTCTGAAGCATTCTTAAAGTACGCTGATACATGGGCACTCCGTCAACCTCATACATCAGTTTATTAGAACCGAAGCGTCGGCTGTTTCCAGCCGCCAGCATGATAAGTGCCAATTTAACTCTCTTAGATGGCATCTGAGCTGCTCTCTTACGCTCTGTTTCAGACTTACCGCAGATATAATATTCTTTCTCTCTCAGGCTTCCCCAGGCTGCATGGATACCCTGTTCTTCCAGCCTGTCAGCAATACTCTCTGCTGCCTGAGATTTTCCCGGGATATCTGCTTTATTCAGCAGTACACGGTATTCTCGTCCATACACGCATTTTTTGAGAGCTTCTGTGGATAATACAACCCTTACAATATCTTCTTCTGTAACCTTCTCTTCTGCCTCTTTTCCAAGAAAATCCGCAACATTCTCCGGTCTGTGGCATACTTCCTGTATTGGTTTTCCAGCCGCATCCATCCCTGCTACTGCAATCACCAGATCTGTCTGTCCCCAGATAACAGGTTCCCAGCTTGCCGGTACTTTCAACGGATATCTTTTTGCACCATCTGCTTCGATCAGCATCACATCCGCCAAAACTTTAATTTCTTTCAGCTTTTCTTCTGACAGTGCACCGATCTTACGTTTTTCTCTGTCCAATGAAGCAGCAATCGTATATCCGCATTCTTCCAGATTCTGCTTTATACTTATCATATCTCCATCTTCAGCAAACGGCCGATCCGGCTCATATGCCATGTGTGTAGTTGTGGTTATAAGCACCTTTTTGCCCACGGCCGTCAGCTCTTCCATTATCCGGAAAATCAGGCTTGTCTTCCCTCCTCCACCAACGACCGAAAGCACCGGATATCTGTCTGTATCTATATCCAGTGCTTTCAGGATGGAGTCCGTCCGTATCACGGCAGTACTCCTTCTGACAGTAAAATCTCAACTACACTTCCGGCAATGCAGCGCGCTTTATCTGAAATCGTGTCACAATTTTTCTTCTGTTCTTTACGTGGATCAATATCCGCGATCTTCATTCCTTCCGGCACCACAAATCCATCCCGGATGATACCCCTCAGTACACCGGTCAGTGATGCATATACCGGTGTTTCATCCACCATGGCAATGATCTGGTCTTTTTCCACAATATCACCGATTTCTGAATAATTGTGTATCATACCAGCTGCCGGTGAGTGAATCACACGCTCTTTTCCATACCCGGCAATAATACCTGGAATTCCCGTATTCGGTGCTGCTGTACCTTCTTCTATCACTCTTGCGAGGTTATGACCACGCTGAGTTTCTACTACATAATCAACATCCGTGCGTGCTGTAAATCCCGGTCCAAGCCCGATCGTAAGCGGTGCCATTGCTCTTGTCGTCCCGAGATTTTTTTTTGCAAGGATTGCATCGATCAGCGCATCCGGTTTTAATTCAGAAACTGCATCTGCATTCTCATCAACCAGAATCGGAATTTCTTTTTTATCCCATACTTTCCGGCACTCCGAAATGTCTTTGATAAGTCGACCGGTAACACCCTCAACACTCGATGTTCCGTCATAGACTGCTTCACCAAAAGAAACACGCCGCCGTATCGCACTCGGCTTCGCACATTCCATCACCAGCACCTGATACCCGCATTTATATAGTCTGTGGATCACTCCGCTTGCAAGATCCCCGCCGCCACGTACGATCAATGTTGTTTTATGTTTCATCTCAGCTGTCATTCCTTTCATGCATCACTTTTTCTACCGCGTTGACAATATTCTGATATCCAGTGCAGCGGCAGAGATTTCCGGACATTTTTTTCTTGATTTCTTCTCTGGTCAGTTCTTTTCCCTGCTCCAGAAGAACCGTTGCCGACATAATAAAACCTGGTGTACAGAATCCGCACTGCACCGCCCCCTCTTCAATAAAAGCTTCCTGAATCCGTGTCAGCTCACCGTTTTTTTCCAGACCTTCCAGTGTGCGGATGTTTTTGCCCTCCGCCCAGACCGCCAGATAAATACAGGAATCAATGGTTTCACCATCGATGATCACGGTACAGGCGCCACACTCTCCGACTTCACAGCCTCTCTTTACAGAGGTCAGCCCGAGGTGATTACGAAGCATATCCAAAAGAGATTCTCTCGGATCAACATACTCTGCCACTTCTTCTCCATTTACCACGCACTGAACAAGTATTTTTTCTTTTTTCATGCTTCTTCACCTCCCTTACAGGTATCCTCTCCGGCAAGCTCTGCTGTACGAATCAGCGCTCTTTTTGCAATTTCTCCGCCAATCTGAAGGCGGAAATCTCTCGAAGCTCTCCAGGAATCTCTCGGATGAATTTCACCTCGAACGCTTTCTTCCAGTTCCTGATAAAGACCCTCATCCAAAGTCCTGCCTTTCAGCTTTTCTTCCGTCTCCACACATCTGTACGGAACCGGTGCTGCCACGCCAAAGGTAATGCGTACATCTTCCAGAATGTTTTTTGCTGTGTCAATTTTGCTGACCACACTGCAGCTCAACGTTGCAATATCCATTGCATTTCGCATCGAATATTTAATATAGTGTCCGTGATATCCTGCATATTCTTTTTTGGGGATCACCACATGGGTAAGTACCTCGCCCGGATGCAGGTCCACGCGTCCCGGTCCCAGATAAAATTCCCGTACCGGTGCAATCCTGCCTCCGTCTTCATTTGCAATATGCAGAAGTGAATTGTAGGAAAAAACCGTTGGTACACTGTCCGCACTGACCGCTCCATTACAGATATTTCCACCAATCGTACCTATATTTCGAATCTGCGGACCGCCAACCTGGTCAACTGCTTCTCCCAGAACCGGAATGTATTTCTGTATGATCGGATCCGCTGTAATATGTGAAAATACAGTTCCTGCGCCAATCAGAATATCGCCGTCCTCGTTCCTTGTAATACCTTTAATTTCCTCAACATCCCGGATGGATACCAGAGAAGTACCTGCCATTCTGCCCTCACGGATCTTGATCAGGACGTCACTGCCACCTGATATAATTCTGGCATCCGGGTGTTCTTTCAGAAGCGAGACTGCCTCTGATACGGTTTTTGCATTATAGTATTTCTCAATATCATACATAATCTGCGCCCCCTCTCAGATAAGTCCTGCTTTTTTGAATCCGTCGATCAGACGCTGTGGTGTCAGCGGATTTTCATTAAATGCAACACCGGTTGCATGAAGCACTGCGTTACGAATCGCCGGTGCACTCGGAATTGCCGGCGGTTCTCCAAGAGCTTTGTTTCCATATGGACCCATCGGATCATCCATTTCCACAAAATCGGCTTTGATGTCCGGCGTATCCAGCATCGTCATCAGTTTATAGTCCAGAAGATTACCATTTAAAGGTCTTCCTGTCTTTTCGTCAAGAATCAGCTGCTCACTGATACCATAGCCCATACCCATCGACATACCACCATGTACCTGCATTTCGGCAAGCTGTGGATTCAGAAGTTTCCCGCTGTCATGTACATTGATGATATGAAGAATTTTTATCTTTCCAAGCTTTATGTCGACTTCAACTTCAGCAAAGCAACAACCGGTTGCAATTGTGTTTTTCTTTACCTGCTCAGATACTTCAGCTGTCAGAACAGATGAATTTGTCAGACTGTAGTAACTCTCTTCTGCCAGTGCAGCAAGTGAAATTGCCTGCTCTTCGCCTGCCCAGATCCAGTTGTCACGAAGACTTAGTTCTCTGGTATCTACCTCAGGCAGTAAAGTCTTTGCATAAGCCAGAATCTTGTCTCTTAAAATTTCTGCACAGTGTTTCACTGCGGTTCCGGTTACAAAAGACTGTCTGGAAGCATAGGCTCCCGTATCAAACGGGGATACGTCCGTATCCTGCACAGTCTGGATGTGTACATGAGCCATATCTGTATGAAGTGTTTCTGCAACCATCTGTGAAAATACAGTATCCGCTCCCTGTCCGATCTCCGTTGCACCAAGCTGAAGCTGCACACTGCCATCCTGATTCAGTGAAAGACGTGCCCCTGCGATTTCCAGTGAAATCGGCCATACGCCGGTTTTATACGAAAACAGAGCCATACCTACCCCTCTGCGTACCGCTCCTGTCTGCTTTGCATATTTTTTTCTTTTTTCATCCCAATGGATATATTCTGCACCCTTTTTCAAACATTCAAAAATACCGTTCGTATTTGCAGCGATCGGTTTCAGATAACGGTCTTCATAATATCCTTCAATTAAGTTTTTCCTGCGGAATTCCAGTGGATCCATGTGGATTGCCTCTGCCACATCATCCATAAAGCACTCTATTGCGAAGCATACCTGCGGAATGCCGTAACCTCGCATTGCACCGCCTACCGGTGTGTTGGTATAGATCGTATAAGCCTCTCCGCGGATATTCGGACAGGCATATTGCAGTCTCCACGAAGTAAGACCATTCGCTGCGATTGCATGGCCATGCGATGCATAAGCACCCTGATTGGAATAAGAATGCATATCCTTTGCAACAAGTTTTCCTTCTTTATCCACACCTGCTGCAAGATCAAATTCGATGGAATGACGGGTTCTTGTATTGCAGAAAGTTTCTTCCCTGCTGATATCCAGTTTGACCGGTCTGCCGCCTACCTGTGTTGTCAGAAAAGCGTTTAAAGGCTCATATAAAACATCCTGCTTATTTCCGAATCCGCCTCCGATATACGGCTTAATCACACGGACATTGCCCCACGGAATTCCCAGTGCCTGACCAATGACACGGCGTACAATATGCGGAATCTGAGTGGAAGTCACCACTACGATCCGTCCTTTTTCCATATAAGCATACGAGATCGGGTTTTCGATATGACAGTGTTGTACAATTGGAGTCTTATATGTGCCTTTTACCACCGTTTCAGCTTCTTCCATACCCTTATCAACATCTCCGATAAAGTAATTGGAACGGGCAAGTACATTATCTTTTTTATCGAAATGAATCGGTGGTTTGCTGCCATACATGGATTTTCGCGGATGAATTTCCACCGGATATTCCTCATATTCTACTTTGATCTTTTTCAACGCTCTGGATGCAATAATTTCATCCTCTGCAACAACCGCTGCAATATCATCTCCATAATAGCGCACGCGACCGGTCAGCAGATTCCTGTCTGCCACATCCTGATGTGCCAGTTCCACAGACCATGGATGTCCCGGTGTCGGATAGCAATGATCCGGGACATCATGGAACGTCACAACCTTCACCACCCCTTCCATGATCTCGGCCTCACTTGTATCAATAGATTTTACGATTCCATTTCCAATTGTTGCATGCAGCACTTTCGCCACCAGACATTTTTTCGGAAGTAGATCTTCTGTAAATTTTGCTCTTCCGGTGACTTTCTCATATGCGTCTACACGCGGAACACTTTTTCCAATCATGATTACTCACCTTCTTCATAAAATTTTCTCAATAAAATCTTTTGAATAGAAAAAAGAACCTACCTGTTAAAATACTTCTGTCATTTTATTTCTGTATATATTCCGCGCAGATCATAAATTACATGCCGTGGACATTTCACTGCGCACATCCCACAGCTTAAACACAGTTCTTCATTGATCACGGCATGATTCTCTGTAACCCGAATGGCTCCTGCCGTACAGGTCTTTTCGCAGATACCGCAGCCGATACAACTTACTTCACACTGTTTCTTTGCCGCTGCTCCTTTGCTCTTATTTGAGCATTTTACAACAATATAGTTTGCACATTCATGAATGTGAATAATCTCCTGCGGACAGACCTTTGCGCATTTCCCGCAGGCAATACATTTCTCTTCATCCACTTCTGCCACGCCATATTCATTTAGAAAAATCGCCCCGAATTTACATTCCTGTATGCAGGCGCCACAGCCGATACAGCCATCAGCGCATCCCTGTCCGTCTTTTGCCGTCCGACACCCACCATTACACGCCACAAGGGCTGCACGGTACGGAAATCTTTTTTTCACAGCCATATCACCACTTCCTTTCGTATGGTGTATCTGTAAGCGGCAGACTGTATCTCCGTATTCCGTCATAGCGGAAATATGCGTCTGCAATCGCCGGTGCTGTAGGAATCGACGTGATTTCTCCGATACCGATTGCACCGCACGCTACATTTAATCCCGGTTTATCTACAACAATTGCTTTGATCTTCGGAACTTCATGAGCGCGGAACAATCCAAGTGAACCATATTTCTGAATCGGCCTGCAGTTTTCGTCAATCGGATATTTTTCTCTGAGTGCATATCCCATCGACATTACAACACCGCCTTCAATCTGCCCTTCGCAGGACAACGGATTGACTGCCTTGCCGACATCATGTGCCGCGACAATGTGTTCCATCTTACCGGTCTTTTTATTCAGTATACACATCTGTGTTGCATATCCATATGCCACATGAGAGACCGGATTCGGCACATTAGCACCAAGTGGATCCGTCTTTGCCAGATATTCTCCGTAATAAACGATTCCCCTCATATCTTTCAGACTTTTTCCTGTTTTTCTGTCTTCCATCAGCTTCTCACAGGCTCTCCGGCATGCTTCTCCGGTGATCAGTGTCTGTCTCGAGCCGGACGTCGTACCGGAATCCGGTGCAATCCAGGTGTTGCTTCTTTCGTATACAATATCCTCATGTTTCAGATCTGTATTGGTCACAACCATCTGTACAAGAACGGTACCGAGTCCTTGTCCGATACAGGATGCTCCGGAATAGATATGCAGCTTCTCATCGTCTTCCACGATCAGCTTCACACGTCCGGTATCCGGGATGCCGACACCGACACCCGCATTTTTCATTGCACAGCCGATTCCGACCGGTTTGCCCTCTGCCAGAGCAGTCTCATAATCCTCCCGAACCGCCTCCAGTGTCTCAATAAGACCGGTAGACTCATCTACGATCTGACCGTTCGGAAGCACTTCTCCCGGACGTATCGCATTACGGTAACGAATTTCCCACGGTGTGATTCCCACTCTATCTGCCATCATATTCAGAAGTGTTTCTGTTGCAAAACAGGTCTGGGTGACACCAAATCCACGAAAAGCACCCGCCGGCGGATTATTTGTATAATAGGCAGTCCCTTCAATTTCGAAATTCTCATAATGATATGGTCCTGCCGCATGCGTGCAGGCACGTTCGAGCACCGGTCCGCCAAGAGACGCATATGCTCCGGTATCAGAAACTACAGTAGCTTTTACTCCCATAATATTTCCATGTTCATCACATCCCATTGTCATATCCATATAGAACGGATGACGTTTCGGATGCACCAGAAGGGACTCTGCCCTGGTCAGTTTTACTTTGACCGGTTTTTTTGTCACATAAGTAAGAAGTGCTGCCAGATGCTGAACCGTCATATCTTCTTTTCCACCGAATCCGCCTCCGACCAGTGCATTCTGCACTTTTACTTTATCTGTTCCAAGTACAAGGGAACATTCATGCAGTGTCTGGTGTGCCGACTGGTCTGTCGAATAAATAAATACATCCCCATCCTCATCATAAAATGCAACCGCGCATTCCGGTTCCAGAAAAGCATGTTCCGTCCACGGTGTCTCAAAGTGATGCGAGATCACATATTTGGAATTCTGAATTGCTTCTTCTGCGTTTCCACGGCTGATATGTTTATGCGCGCAGATATTGTTTTCCTCTTCGTCAAACACCTTGTGTGCGTCCGGTGCAGCTGCCTCTTCAATCGTGTGTACAGGTGGCAGTACTTCGTATTCTACTTTTATCAGTTTCTTTGCTTTTTCCGCTGTTTCCCTGTCCTTCGCGGCAACCAGCGCGATCGCATCTCCCAGATAATGTGTAAGTCCTCCGACAGGTATCAGGGTATACTGATCATGTTTCAGATGGCCAATCTTGTTTTCTCCCGGTATATCCCCGGCAGTCACAACTGCTTCTACACCCTCAAGTGCTCTGGCTTTGGACGTATCGATTGAAAGTACTCTGGCACGTGCATACTGACTTCGAAGTGCCGTTCCATAAAGCATTCCATCAAGATAAAAATCATCCGGGTATCTGCCTGTTCCAAGCACTTTTTCCTCTACGTCGATCCTCGACACACGGTTTCCGATTGCCCAGTTCTGGTCTCCGTCATCCGGAAGTACTCCTGCATCCAGAATCTTTGCTGCAAGCCGAACCGCATCCATGATCTTTACATAACCGGTACAGCGGCAGTAGTTATTTCGCAGGGCATATCTGATTTCATCATCGGAAGGTGTTTTATTTACATCCAGAAGCGCCTTTGTACACATCACCATTCCCGGGATGCAGAAGCCACACTGTACAGCCCCCGCCTTTCCGTATGCATAAGTATAAACCTGTTCTTCCCATTCCGTCAGACCTTCCACCGTGATCACTTCCCTGCCATCCAGTGAATCCGTATCCGGAACACATGCCTTGCAGGTCTTTCCGTCAATGATCACGGTACAGGCTCCACATGCCCCTTCACTACATCCATCCTTCACTGAAGTCAGATGAAGTTCATCCCGCAGAAATCGTAGCAGTTTTTGATTTTTTTCAGTCTGAACAGTCCTGCCGTTCACCTTAAATGTTACCATAGCGGCTCTCCTTTTCACTACTTATATGATATCTGCGGATTTTTGCAGTATGCATTTTCCTGATATCACATAAGCAGATATGTATAATCGTCAATCACAGTACACATCAGTTTGCCGAGATCCTCATTAAGAATTTCTGCCGGCTGGTCGGCCTTGACTTTCTCCAGTCTGTCTCCGATACGTACCAGTACCTCTTTTGTTCCGGCATCAAGTACAGTAAATCCGTTATTTGTACTGTCTTTCATGTCTTCTTCCGTTGCAAACAATGTAAATTTGTCTTTATACGGTGCACCTGCATACTGACAGAAGGAACGACAGTTTCCACATTCGTTGCACATATAATCTATGTGAAGAATCTGCAAAAGTTCCATCTCCGGCACTTCGATCAGCACATTTGCACGGTTTGGACATACGTCTGCACAGTTTCCACAGACACGTTTATGTCTGGCAAATTCTTTTACTTTCGGTGCATCTTTTTTCTTCAGGCAGTCAAGAAGAGGTGATTTTTCTTCAGTTTGTTTACCTGCCGCTTTTTTGACTGTTTTTTGATAATGTGCATCTGTAAGTGAATCCGTGGCAAGTTTTTTCAGTTCTTCTACCTGAACCTTCCCGTCTTTTTCGATTTCACAGGTATCTGCTTTCTCGGCAATACGCGTCAGCCATTTGTACCCGCCCGGTTTCAGAAGTACCGTCGCCACTGTAACCGGCCAGATGCCGCAACCCACGATCTGATCAATGTTTTTCTGATCCGCCCCTCCCGAGAAAGACATTGGAAGTTTTCCGTCAAAAGATTCCGCCAGACGAGCCGCAACTGAAATAGAAAGCGGAAACAACGCCTTGCCGGACATATACATTTCTTCTCCCGGAAGTTCCTGGCGCTTAATATCAACCGGAAATGTATTGGTCAGTTTCACCCCGAAAGAAAGTCCTTCCTGTGCAGCAGTTTCCATCAGACGTTTCAGCATCGGCACCGCATCTTCATACTGCAGATCATCTTTGAAGTGGAAATCTGTAAATGCCATATAATCATAACCAAGATCATCCATTGCTTTTCTTACAAATTCATAGCCAAGAAGTGTCGGATTGCATTTTACGTAAGTGTTGATATGTTTCTCTTTCAGAAGATATGTCACAATATTTTCAATTTCCTGTGGCGGACATCCGTGCATTGTGGAAAGTGTGATCGAATTGCAGATTTCTGCAGGAATCGCCTCGATATCTTCTTTTGTCACATGTTCAAAAAGACTGATATGCTCCCATAACCACTGTTTACACTCTTTAAAGATGGCTGTATCTCCGGCATCTTTCAGCCCTTCAATAAAATCATCAATCTTTTTGTCTTTGATGCCCTCAAGGTTGTAGCCACAGGACATGTTGAACTGGAATCCGTCCGGATTTCCAAGTCCGAATTCTTTTGCGATCACATGAATAAGTATCCAGCCTTTAATATACTCAGCCATTGCCTGCGGTACATAAAGTTCTGTTGACCATTCGCAGTTGTATGCTTCATCTTCCGCCACGATACACGGCTTTGGAATGCATGCTGAAAGCTCCGGTCCATCCATTTTCTGCACGGTCTTTAATTCAAAGAATCTGGCACCTGCGACATATGCAGCCACAAGATTCTGTGCAAGCTGTGTATGTGGACCTGCTGCCGGTCCCACCGGATTTTCAAGTTTTCTTCCGAATATTTCGATTGTTTTTGACTGATCAGCCACATAAGCTTTCTGAATACCAAACACCTGACCTGTTTTTTTATATTCATTCAAGATCCATTCCGTCAGCTGTCCGAATGGAATGCTTTTCATAATATCACTCATATTGTATCCTCCCTGAATTCCTGAACCGCTTCCCCATCCGTCAGGAAATTAATTATCCGTTGATATCCTCTGAAAGTTCCCCTGCCGCCTGACGGCAGTCTGCCATAATCTTTTTCTCATCACATACCAGCAATTCACGGTCTTTCATCAGAATTTCTCCGTTACATACGGTTGTCTGTACCATACTTCCATTTACCCCAAACAGGAGATGACTGTTGCAATTGGATGCATCCATCGGTGTCAGCGGATCATAATCGATCACGATCACATCGGCAGCGGCTCCCACTTTCAGAATACCAAGAGGTTTCTTAAAATAACGATTCGCAATCTTTGCATTTCCCTCAAACAACATCTGCGGAATTTCACTCCATGCTGCTGTCGGATCACAGAGATGGTGTTTATGCAGAATGTTTGCCACTTTCCAGGACTCCATCATATCATGGGTATATCCGTCTGTACCAAGGCCCGTCAGAATGCCCTTGTGTACCAGTTCCATCGTCGGAGGACATCCACAGGCATTCCCCATATTCGATTCCGGATTGTGCACTACCATTGTATCTGTCTCTTTGATCAGATCCATCTCATGTTCATTGATATAAATACAGTGTCCGAGAAGAGTCTTCGGACCAAGAATATTCCAGTCATAAAGGCGGTCAACAATACGTTTGCTGTGCTCTTTCAGGCACTGATGCAGATCATAAATCCCCTCTGCTACATGGATGTGATAACCGACACCTTCCGGTTTCAGCTCATTACAGAGAGCCATCGTCTCATCAGAGATTGTAAAAGATGCATGCATTCCCATCATGGCAGCCAGCATATCACTGTCATCTTCACTCACATGCCGGATGAAGTTTACATTCTCCATCACAGATTCCCGTGATTTTTCCATTCCGTCTCTGTCAGAGATTTCATAGCAGAGACAGGTGCGGACTCCAAGATCTTTTGCCGCTTCTTCGATCATATACAGTGAGCCTTCGATATGTCCAAAACTTGCATGATGGTCAAATACCGTTGTCACACCATTCTTTATAGAATCAATGTATGTCGCATACGCAGAAAGCTTCGTCTGCTCCAGCGTCAGATGACGGTCGATGTTCCACCACATCCCATCCAGAATATCAAGAAAGCCTTTCGGGCTGTATCCGTTGACATTTAATCCTCTCGCAAATGCACTGTAAATATGTTCATGTACATTGATAAAAGCCGGCATAATAACTCCGCCATGTGCATCTATAAATTCCGCATCCGGATATGTGTTTTTTACTTCTTCTGTTGTCCCCACCATGGTTATGGTGTTCCCATCCATTGCTACTGCTCCATTTTCATAAAAAGCGTTGGATTCGTCCCGTGTGATCATTCTTCCGTTTCCAATAATCCGCATATGCGCCCTCCCTGCCTTGTGAAATTTTTCCAATCTGTGATGAAATCTTCCATAAGTTTTCGGTATTTTGTACTATATAATGTAACATATTTTCTATCTTATTTCAACTATATTCGCAAGATTAGTTTGGTGTTCAAAAAAAATTTGTGCATTCAATATAAAAACAGCGACGGAGCCCTGTCCGCTCCGTCGCTGTTTTTACTATATCATATTTTTTTCCTTCTGAAAAGCTATTTTTGCTCTCCCAGAAGCTTCAGATTTCTCCTGTCTTTTTTCCAAAGGACAGGATCAAGTTCCACAAGATAACCGCATCCATTCCCGATATGCCACTCATAAAATTCTTTTTTAGGAAGTGCATATTTTTCCATGATATTCATGATCGTACCCCCATGCACGACCAGTGCTGCCTCTGTAATTGCTTCCCGTATGCATGCAGTAACCGCTCTCTGAAAACCTTCCAGATTTCGCACTGCACACTCCTCTTTGCTTTCGCCTCCCGGGAAAGCCAGAATTCCATTGCTGTCTATCCATGCCTGATATCTCGGATCACCGGAAAGTTCTTTGTAATTTTTATTTTCAAATTCTCCGAAATTACATTCTGCAAGCTGATCAATGATCCGTACCTTCGGATCATCAAACAGAATTGCCGCTGTCTCAAGGCATCTCTTAAGTGGACTTACAAATACCGCCTGCGGCTTTGGATATGTAAACTTTCTGAGCAGTTTCCTGCCTTCCTCACACAAAGGTTCATCAGTCACACCAATATAACGCTGATGGCGGTTTCCCTCCGTCATGCCATGACGGATCAACCAGATCTTAAGCATCTTTGATCACCGTCCCTATTCCACATACAACTCTCGTCACCTGCGTGCTGTATGCGGCAAGTTTCGTACATACTCTGCCAACTGCTTCACGATATGCCCTATCAAATGCATCAATAGGTACAACGCCATATCCCACTTCATCTGATACAAGAACTACCTGCGGATTGACCCGAATCAGTCGTTCTGCAAGTTCGCTGACATCATTTCCGGTTTGCATCTCTTTTCGGATAAATTCGTGAAAACAAAGGATTCCCTGTGCAGATGCAATCATCTCCCAGTCAGCATCCGCACCGTTTACCCAGACAATCTCCGGGTATATTTTGTTTGCCAGAAGTGTTTTTCCCTGAAACGCTCCCCCTATGATCATCTTCATATTTTAATCCTCACACTTTATAAATCACCATAACGACCGCCAGTACCAAAGGCATCCATGCCTCGCAGAGGCAAAGGAAATAACCCGAAAGATCGCCGGTCGTGCCGCCGAAATATTTCATTGCTTTATGTCTGTAAAACGCAAATACAAGCAGGGCTGTCACAAACATGAAAGCGCCCCATACCGGCTGGATCCAGATCATCACTGTCGCCAGGATCACAAGATATATCACCAGTGTATTTCGCACTTTTTTATCTTCTGCCTTACGCGAAAACTCTGCGACCGTACCACTTGCATTCGCCTTTGGTAACGTGATCACACCAAGTCCTGAAAGACATCTTGAAACCATATAGCCACATGCAAGAAGGTACATTGCCGGCCGGTCGTCTACTTCTGTGATCTGCATCATTGTCCCAAATAATACAAAAAAATATACACATGCCGTAATAACTGCAAATGCACCCGCATGTGAATCTTTGAGAATCTCCAGACGTTTTTCCCTGTCACGCCAGGAACTTAAGGCATCCGAAGTATCCAGAAGTCCGTCAATATGAATTCCACCTGTAAGGATCACCGGCACAAGAACCAGCACCATTGCCGTAAATGAATTTCCGAACCCCAGATATCTGCAGATCCATTCTGCCGCCAGAAGTACAATACCTATCGCCGTTCCGATGAACGGAAAAAAGCAAAGCATATATTTCATATTTTCTTCTGTCCACTCTGCCTGAGGCATCGGAATCTTTGAAAACATGGAAAATGCAATTTTAAAACTGTTCCAGAGACTTTTCATCGGATTTCTGACCTCCTGTCCACATCAGAAGCCTTATATTTTTTTTGGTAAACCGGAATTCCGTAAACGACTTCCACCACTTCATCCGCCATATCTGACAGCTTCTGATTGATCATTCCTAAATATTCCTGATAAAGTTTTGTATCACCCTGGTATTCTGCCGCTTCTGAAAAGATCTCATTTGTTACGATCACAAGATTTTCGGTCTGTTTTTGCAGAAACTCCACACCATCAACTACTGCTTTCACTGTATTTTCGTGTGCACCATTTTCCTGAAACATCTCATTTGCAACAAGATTAGACATACATTCCAAAAGGACCGTAGTTCCTTTCGGAACCGAAGCCCGGGAAAGACCGGTGTAACACTCCAGTGTATCAAATCCTTTGCCCTGACGCATAGCCTGATGACGTTTCACACGCTTCCTGCTCTCTTCGTCAAACGGGTACATAGTTGCTATATAAATGCGCCTGGCATTTCCAAAAGCAACAATACAGTCTTCCGCGAAGGCAGATTTTCCACTGCCACTGCCGCCAGTTACAAGTATCATCATTTTTATACAAGCTCCTCATACTGGTCCACATGGATATCCTCAAATGTACTCATCGATTCATAGACGGCAACTCCCATATCAAGGAACGGGAACAGTGCCACGGCTCCGCTTCCCTCTCCCAGACACATTTCTCCATGAAGTACTGCCTCTTTGCCAAGTGCTTCGAGAAGCAGATGCGCTGCCGGTTCTTTCGAAACATGAGACGCGATCATATAATCTCCCGTCTGCGGACAGATACGCTGCGCGATCAGTGCTGCCACACAGGAAATAAATCCATCGATCACGACCGGGACACCAAATGCCGCACCGCCAAGGAACATTCCAGCCATACCGGCAATATCAAATCCCCCGACTTTTGCCAGTACATCAATCGCATCTTCCTGATTCGGCTGATTAATCTCAATTGCTTTTTTGATTGCATGAATCTTACGATTCAGTCCGTCTCCGGAAAGCCCGGCACCACGTCCTGTCATTTCTTCAACCGGACGTTTCAGAAGTACAGATGCCACCGCACTGCTGGTCGTAGTATTACCGATTCCCATTTCTCCCGTTGCCAGAAGTCCATAACCATCTTCTTTCAGACGACGTACCATTTCGATACCTGCCTCCAGTGCCTGTACAGCCTGTTCTCTTGTCATTGCCGGACCTTTGGTCATATTTGCAGTCCCACATGCAACTTTCAGATCTGTCGCAACCTTTGTGTCCACTGCCATACCGATGTCAACCGGAATAACTTTGGTTCCGCACTGTCTGCACATCACGCATGCAGAGGTATCGCCGGAAAGGAAATTTTCTGCGACGATTGCCGTCACTTCCTGTCCTGTCTGGGTAACGCCTTCCTCTACCACGCCATTATCTGCGCACATCGGAACCAGTGCCCTTTTGTTTATATGCATATCCGGATTTCCGGTGATTCCTGCAATCTGAATAACCATTTTTTCCATTTTGCCGAGTGAATGCAGAGGTTTTGCAATGCTGTCCCATCGTTTCGCCGCAGTCTCTATCGCTCTTTCGTCTAATGGTTTTATTTGAGCAAGAGTTTCTTCCAGTGTCATTTTTCCATCTCCCTGTTATCTCTGTGTATCCCGTAGTATTTATTTACCTGTAGTAAATACAAAAAATTTGCTGAATATGTAATTCAATGCCAGTACTATAAACTGAGTCACAAATTTTCCAATCATATCACTGAATCCCATTTGGGCTACCAGAAGCCAGACTCCTCCGACTTCAATCACCATAGTCAGCAGTCTTGCACTGACAAATTTACAGAAAGGCTGTACATGGTCCCTCAATGTCTCACATTTATCCAGAAATACAAACTTTGAATTTACTACATATGCAAATATAATCGCTGCAATAATAGAAATGATGTTTGCAATATTTAATCCAAGATTGCATTTACGAAGTACATAGAAACATACCAGATTTACCAGTGTCGTACAGCCTCCGAAAAAAATGTATCTGATCACATCATTTTCATAGAATCGCAGAATCAGATTGATAAGTTTTTTCATTATTTTCTCCTCTTACGCATCATCTCTGACAGAACCTGTCACATCTTTATTCCCATGGATGATCTGAGATACAATATATCTCGGACGACGTTTGACTTCTTCATAAATTTTTGCAAGATAATAACCGATCACTCCGAGGCTCAGCATGATTGCGCTTCCGATCAGAAGCAGCAGCAAAATTGTCGTTGTATAGCCTTCAATTGCATGTCCCCGAAAATATTGTATCAGTGAATAAATAATCATGACAAGCGAACACACAAAACAAATACCTCCGCCAAACGACACAAACTGAAGTGGAGCAGTCGTAAATGCAACAATATTGGTAAATGCATATTTGATCAGCGACCAGGCAGACCACTTTGATTCACCTGCTTCCCGTTCATGCACTTCAAATTCCACATATGCCGTCTTGTATCCTACCCATGACGAAGTTGCACGAAAAAACATATTTCTTTCCGGCAGAGAAAGAATACTGTTTACCACCTTGCGATCCATCATTTTAAAATCAGAGGTATTTTGCATGTCTACTTTTGTTGCTTTGGACATAATCCCATAAAAAAATCCTGCGCACTTTTTATGAAGAAAGCTTTCATTTCCGCGGCTTTTCTTGATGCCTTCAATGACTTCATAGCCTTCTTCCCATTTCCGGTACATCTCAATCAAAGTTTCTGCCGGATGCTGCAGATCACAGTCCATAACAGCCACCACTTCTCCGGTCGCCTGTGCCATTCCGGCAAAAACAGCTGCCTCTTTACCAAAGTTACGTGAAAAATGCACCCCCAGAATATTCGAATCCTTTCCCCCTGCTTTTAGTATTTCTTCCCATGTATGATCTTTAGATCCATCATCCACAAGAACCAGCTCATACGAAATCCCGGCTTCTGCCAGAACCTCATGAAGAACCCTGCATGTTTTTCCAACCATCAGTTCCTCATTATAAGCCGGAAGTACGACAGATAATCTACTCATGTTTCTTTATTTCCTCTTCTCTTTTTGCAAACTAACACCACACAAATGTAGCACAATATCCCCACACACGTCAAGACAAGCCCTGTCTTCAGATATGGAGTATAGTATGTAATACGGATCTCATGATCCCCCTTCGTGAGTTCCAGTGCCATGTACATGGTGTTTGCCTGTTTTAACTCTGTTTTCTGACCATCTACATATGCCTGAAAGCCTTTGCTGTAAGGCAGTGAAATCACAAGGACTTTATCCTTCGATACAGAAATACTGCCTGTAAGTTCATGATTCTTTATCTTGACATCTTTCAGGCTTTCCGTGCCCAGTCTGCTGGTCTGACTCTCTATATTTTTCATCGGCTGGCATACAACTTTCATATCTTTATATGAGTATACACCTGTATTTTCAAAAGTGAGCGTAATGGATTTTTTCCCCTTTTCACTGTAACCGGTATTGCAGAGGAAATCTGATCGACCACTGTATGCATTATATTTGTCTGTAAAAATACTGATCGTCTTGTCAAGGAATTGTCCTGTAACATCAATATATGCCTTCTGACTTTCTTTCCAGTATCTCCACTTACTGTTTTCGTATTGAACTTTTTTCTGCTCGTAGAGCGTCATTTTATTCCATTTCTTATCACTGATCAGCTCACGTGGAGAAAGCGCCTCATAGTCAACGCCTTCTGTAATGAGATATGTTTCACATTCATCCAGCCCGTCGAAAACCAGTTTTGCCTGTGCATTTTCCTTTGTAATGATCAGTTTCCCATCTTTTTCTTTGCAGCCTGAACCTGTCACCAGTTTATACGACACTTCTCTGTCATTAAATTCCGGTGTCGTTTCCGGTACTGCGCTGTCTGCCAGTACCACTCCCTGCAACAGAGCCTGCTGCTTTTCAACAGTCGACATTTTCGCATATTTTTTTTCTGGAATATAGGAATCATAAGTATATCCTATTGGAAGTGCATTTTTGCATTCATATGCGCGATATAATCTATCCTTTTTTTCCGCTTCTGCTGCAAGTGTATCATACCCATACGGCAAATACTCTTCTTCGCCGGCTTTTACTACAAAATATTTTACTGCTGCAAGACGATCCAGAATCGTTCTGCTGTCCAGATTCTCGTAATGATAATCCCATGGTGTATTCAGGTCGACCTCATTAAAAAAGTTCGTGATATCTCCACTTGCTACGCTGAAATAGTAAGAAGTACTGTTTGTACCTGTCTGCATGGAAGAATTTTCATAACTGTGTGTTCCCATCTGGTCATAGCGGTAAATTGATTCATCCCCAGTTTTCAGTACTGCCAGATCCGTTCCTGTTTCCAGTTTGTCCAAAGCTTCTCCCTGATCTGAAAACTCTGAAAGATAGTCTTTTTCGTAAGAATACTGATAATACATATTAAAAAGAATTCCTGCAATCAGGAAGCCACCTGTCATCAACATCAGATTTTTTCTTTTTGTAAATACTGCACCAAATGATAATACAGTAAATGTCGCCAGCACCAGCAAAAGAACTGCTACCAGATTTCTCTGTGTTCTTGCTGCATCCGGCAAAAGCGCCAGTACACAATATCCTATGAGAAAAACAAAAATCGTACGTTTTTCTTTTAATGAAAGCTTAAATAATTCCGGGTACATCTTCACAAAAATGTATGCCATGAGCATGCCATATGCCCATATCCATCGATTGGAAACATACGAGAATCCGTTAAGTACATGTCCCGCAAATGGGAACAGTAAAAAAAGGTTTATCAGAATAAAACCTGCTTTTAACGTTTTGTATTTCTTTTTCTTTGCAAACAATACAAAGCTTCCGGTCATCGAAACTGCCGAAAATCCGGCAACACCCCACTGGATCATGTTCTCGCCAATCAGACAGCTCAGATATTTCTGATAATATACTTTATCATAAAACAAAGGTACATAGTTTTCCGCTTTAAAGCGATCTGTTCCAAATACCGGAAGAATCACCGGAAGCAATATGACTGCCGCGATCAAAACCGCGATTACCGAGTATATCGCAAAAACACTCAGCCATTTTCCGACATTTTTCAGAGAATGGACTCCAAACTGTTCGAAATACCGGAATATAGCATACAAAACCATAAAAATACCCAACATGTAGAAAAAGTAAAAGCTTGATAATCCGGCTACCGCCACCGACCAGATAAACAGATATGGTCTTTCTTTTTTGTATATCTTGTCAATTCCCATAAGAATCAACGGCAGATAGATCATCGGGTTTGAAAAATATGGATGTTTCATGGCAGCATAAATTGTCCAGCCTGCAAAGATATATATCATGCAACCCATAAAAGTCGCCTGTCTGCTGTTTTTGTGATAAAAACAGTATCTGCTGAACGCAATTCCGGCCAGATAGATTCTGAGAAAAATCAGGAATTCATATAAAATCTCTGTTTTGGAAGATGGACAAAATACTGACAGTAACGTCAGCGGATCTCCAATGACATAATAGTGCAGTGTCGTCAGAATATCCGAACCATAGCCAATATGAAGATCCCACATTGGTATCGAAAAACGATGTTCTACAAATATCGTATATAAAATTCCTCTGAGATATCTTCCATAGTATGACAGGGAATTCAGATGCTGCGGCACTCCGTCATGGCTCCACACAAGAGACTTTCCATTCAGATAAAATCTCAGATAGAGAAAAAGCGCAATCAATAGAAATACCACTGTATATACAATATAAAATTCCGTATTTTTGCCGTTTGTACTTCTGTTACTTCTTTTGTTTTTCATATTTTTTCTATTTTGTATGTTCATATTTTCTCTTATAAATTTTATGTCATATATAATGCAAAAAGCCGCGGTACAAAAGTACCGCGGCTATATCTCTGAATTATTCCGTCACTGCACGCAGTAAGAATTATTCTTCTTCGCCGTACATTGCTACCAGTTTATTCAGATATGCATATCTAGCTTTTGCTTCAGATTCATTTTTAGCAAACAGTCTTGCAGCTTTTTCAGGATTCTGACGCTGTAAGGAGTTGTAACGAACTTCGCCGTTCAGGAAGTCCATGTAGTTCTCCATATCCGGTGTCTTGGAATCCAGAGCAAACTTCTTGTCTGCTGCCGGGTTGAAGCGGAAGTTGTGCCAGTATCCGCACTTAACTGCCAGTTCTTCTTCTGTCTGAGCTTTTGCCATACCCTTCTTGATACCATGGTTGATACATGGAGCATATGCAATGATCAGAGACGGTCCCGGATAAGCTTCTGCTTCAGCGATTGCTTTAACAGTCTGGTTGAAGTCAGCACCCATAGAGATCTGTGCTACGTATACATAGCCATAGCTCATTGCGATGGAAGCCATATCTTTCTTCTTAGTCTCTTTACCGCCGGCAGCGAACTGAGCGATTGCACCTGTAGGTGTAGATTTAGAGGACTGTCCGCCTGTGTTGGAATAAACCTCTGTATCGAATACCATAACGTTGATGTCACGTCCGCTTGCGAGAACATGGTCAACACCACCGAATCCGATATCGTAAGCCCATCCGTCACCACCGAAGATCCACTGGGATTTCTTGGACAGATAATCTTTCTGAGCAAGGATTTCTTTAGCAGCATCGCATCCGCATGCTTCCAGAGCAGCGATCAGTTTGTCTGTTGCTGCACCGTTTGTTGCACCAACGGAGAATGTATCCAGCCATTCCTGACCAGCTTCTTTAACTGCTTCATCTTTGCCTTCTGCTACAACAGCTTCAACTTTTGCTTTGAGGCCATCACGGATAGCTCTCTGAGCAAGAAGCATACCATAACCGAACTCAGCGTTGTCTTCGAACAGTGAGTTAGCCCATGCAGGACCCTGTCCTTTAGCGTTGGTTGTGTATGGTGTAGACGGTGAAGAGTTACCCCAGATAGAGGAGCATCCTGTAGCATTTGCAATGTACATTCTGTCACCGAACAGCTGTGTGATCAGTTTTGCGTAAGGTGTTTCACCACAACCTGCACATGCTCCGGAGAACTCAAGCAGAGGCTGTTTGAACTGGCTTCCCTTAACAGTTGTTTCTTTGAATTTAGCAACAACTTCTTCTTTGATCGGAAGTTCTCTTCCATAATCGAAGAATTTCTGAAGTCCTGCATTTGCTTCCATGTTTTCCATAGCAAGGGCTTTTGCACCTTTCTTGCCAGGGCATACATTAGCACAGGAACCACATCCTGTACAGTCATAAGCTGATACAGTCATAGTGAATTTGTATTCTTTCATACCTGTCATCGGAAGTGTAGCCATTCCCTCAGGAGCGTTTGCTGCTTCTTCTTCTGTCAGTGCTACCGGACGGATTGCTGCGTGTGGGCAGACATATGCACAACGGTTACACTGGATACAGTTTTCTGGCTGCCATACCGGTACATTTACTGCGATACCACGTTTTTCGTATGCAGCTGTTCCGGACGGTGTAGTACCATCAACATATTCTGTAAATGCGGATACAGGAAGTGTGTTACCTTCCTGTGCATTGATCTTGCACTGGATGTTGTTTACGAAGTCCTGTGCTTCCTGAGCGCCATGAGTTGCATGAGCCATGAAGAGACCTTCATCTTCTGCATCTTTCCAGCTTTCCGGAACTTTAACTTCTACAACCTGTTTTGCACCTGCATCGATAGCTGCCCAGTTCTTCTGAACAACATCGTCACCCTTACGTCCGTAAGTAGCTTTTGCAGCTGCTTTCATCAGTTCGATAGCCTGATCTTCCGGAATGATTCCTGTAAGTTTGAAGAATGCAGACTGAAGGATTGTGTTGATACGTGTTGGTCCCATGCCGGTCTCAATACCGATCTTCACACCGTCGATGGTATAGAATTTGATATTGTGGTTAGCAATGAATGCTTTAACCTGTCCCGGAAGATGTTTTTCAAGACCTTCCATATCCCATGCACAGTTAAGAAGGAATGTACCGCCATCAACAAGCTCCTGAACCATGTTATACTTATTTACATAAGACGGATTATGACATGCAACAAAGTTTGCTTTGTGGATCAGGTACGTAGATTTGATCGGTTTCTTTCCAAAACGAAGGTGAGACATTGTAACACCACCGGATTTCTTGGAGTCATAATCGAAGTAAGCCTGAGCATACATGTCTGTGTTGTCACCGATGATCTTGATAGAGTTCTTGTTAGCACCTACAGTACCGTCAGCTCCAAGGCCCCAGAACTTACAGTTTGTAGTTCCTTCTGGTGTTGTAACAAGTGCAGCACCTGTTTCCAGAGAAAGGTGTGTAACATCATCGTTGATACCGATTGTGAATTTTTCTTTTGTTGTGTTCTCATATACTGCAACGATCTGTGCCGGTGTAGTATCTTTTGAACCAAGACCATAACGTCCTGTAAAGATCTTAACGTCTTTGAACTTGCTGTCTTTTAATGCAGCAACAACGTCAAGGTACAGAGGCTCGCCAAGTGCTCCTGGCTCTTTTGTTCTGTCAAGAACGCTGATCTGTTTAACAGTTTCCGGGATAGCATCGATCAGTGCCTGTGCGCAGAATGGTCTGTAAAGACGAACTTTAACAACACCGACTTTTTTGCCTGCTGCTGCAAGGTAATCGATAGTCTCCTCGATTGTATCGTTTACGGAACCCATAGCGATAATGATGTGCTCAGCATCTTCTGCTCCGTAGTAGTTGAACAGTTTGTAGTCTGTTCCGATCTTTTCATTTACTTTGTCCATGTATTCCTGAACTACTGCCGGAAGAGCATCGTAGAACGGGTTACATGCTTCTCTTGCCTGGAAGAAGATATCCGGGTTCTGAGCAGAACCTCTCTGACATGGATGGTTCGGGTTCAGAGCATGATCACGGAATGCCTGAATTGCTTCCATATCTGCCATATCTTTCAGATCTTCGTAATCCCATGTCTCGATCTTCTGGATCTCGTGAGATGTACGGAAACCATCGAAGAAGTTGATGAACGGAACTTTACCTTTGATTGCTGCAAGATGAGCAACCGGTGTCAGGTCCATAACTTCCTGTACGGATGATTCGCAGAGCATTGCGCATCCAGTCTGACGACAGGCCATAACGTCGGAGTGATCTCCGAAAATGGAAAGTGCGTGAGAAGCAAGTGCACGAGCAGATACATTAATTACGCCCGGAAGCTGCTCACCAGCGATTTTGTAAAGGTTCGGGATCATCAGAAGAAGACCCTGAGATGCAGTGTAAGTAGTTGTCAGGGCACCGGCTGCCAGAGATCCGTGTACTGCACCTGCAGCACCTGCTTCAGACTGCATCTCTGTAACCTGTACTTCCTGTCCAAAGATGTTCTTTCTTCCCTGTGTTGCCCACTCGTCTGTAGCCTCAGCCATTACAGATGAAGGAGTAATCGGGTAGATAGCAGCTACATCAGAAAAAGCGTATGAAGCATGAGCGGCTGCATGGTTACCATCCATGGTTTTCATCTTTCTTGCCATAGTTTGTTTTCCTCCTTAAAGGTATGATGAAAATTATAATTTATTTCAGGCCAGTGAAAGGGCCTAAAAGTCCAATAGTTATTATAGCATAGCCATTTCAGATTGTCCAATCAGGATTGTATATTTTCTGTATCTATTTACATACAAAAAAGTTAGCAACATGCAAGTTTTATGGAGCTTTCAGGCCCTTCTCTTTCCTAATCATGTGTTTTTGTGATTTAAGACTTGCAAATTCCTGACTTTACTGTAAAATGGGAATGAATGGCCAAAACGGTCCGAACCCAAAATGACTGAACGAAACCATAACGAAGAAAAGAGGTACATTATGATTTCAGCAAATAATATTACACTGCGTGTTGGCAAAAAAGCACTTTTTGAAGATGTCAACATCAAATTTACCGAAGGCAACTGCTATGGTCTGATCGGAGCAAACGGTGCCGGTAAATCTACATTTCTTAAAATCCTGTCCGGACAGCTTGAGCCGACCAACGGTGATATCGTCATCACACCGGGTCAGCGTCTTTCTTTCCTGCAGCAGGATCACTTCAAATACGATTCATACAATGTTCTGGATACCGTTATTATGGGAAACGCCCGACTGTATGAGATCATGAAAGAAAAAGAAGCCATCTACGCAAAAGAAGACTTCACTGACGAAGACGGCATCCGCGCCAGCGAACTCGAGGGTGAATTCGCTGAGATGAACGGATGGGAAGCAGAATCTGATGCTGCCACCCTTCTGAACGGACTCGGAATCGAAACCGAACTCCACTACACTCAGATGGCTGACCTGACCGGAAGCCAGAAGGTCAAAGTTCTTCTGGCCCAGGCACTTTTCGGGAATCCGGATATTCTGCTCCTCGATGAGCCGACCAACCATCTGGATCTCCCGGCGATCGAATGGCTGGAAGAATTCCTGATCAACTTTGACAATACCGTCATTGTTGTATCCCATGACCGTTACTTCCTGAACAAAGTCTGCACCCATACCGCAGATATTGATTATGGTAAGATCCAGCTGTATGCCGGAAACTATGACTTCTGGTTCGAATCCAGCCAGCTCCTTATTAAACAGATGAAAGAAGCCAACAAGAAAAAGGAAGAAAAAATCAAAGAACTCCAGGAATTTATTTCCCGATTCAGCGCAAACGCTTCCAAATCCAAGCAGGCGACTTCACGTAAACGTGCTCTGGAAAAAATCCAGCTTGATGATATGCGTCCATCCAGCCGTAAATACCCATACATTGACTTCCGTCCGAACCGCGAGATCGGCAATGAAGTACTTATGGTTGAAAACCTTTCAAAAACCATCGATGGTGTAAAAGTTCTTGACAACATCAGCTTCACACTTGGACATGATGATAAAGTTGCTTTTGTTGGCGCAAACGAGCAGGCAATCACAACCTTCTTCCGTATCCTGATCGGAGAACTTGAACCGGATGAAGGAAATTACAAATGGGGTGTCACAACCTCCCAGGCTTATTTCCCGAAGGATAATACGCAGGAATTCGATAACGATCTGACCATTACTGACTGGCTGACTCAGTACTCCGAGATCAAAGATGCCACTTATGTACGTGGTTTCCTTGGAAGAATGCTCTTTCCGGGCGAAGACGGTATCAAAAAGGTCCGTGTTCTTTCCGGTGGTGAAAAAGTCCGTTGTCTGTTATCCAAGATGATGATCTCCGGAGCAAACATCCTGCTCCTTGATGAGCCGACCAACCATCTGGACATGGAATCGATCACTGCTCTGAATAACGGTCTGATCAAATTCCCGGGAGTCATCCTTTTTGCCTCTCACGATCATCAGTTCGTACAGACAACTGCCAACCGTATCATGGAAATCCTTCCTGACGGAAGACTGATCGACAAGATCACCACTTACGATGAATATCTCGCAAGCGATGAAATGGCGAAAAAGCGTCACGTTTTCCAGGTTAATGAAGAAGACGCTGCTGATAACTAAAACAAGCACGTAAAAGCTCCCGGAGTTTACATATTCCGGGAGCTTTTCTTATGCGTATCGATAATATTTTGTTTAATTTTTCAGTTTATGCTCAATCTTTCATGGTAATATCTGCCAGTTTTCCATTTGTTACCTTGAGCAGAGACTCCAGATTTACTTTCAACGTAAGTCCGATTCTTCCACCACTGACATAGATTTCATCAAAATTTTCTGCCGAAGCATCAAATACAGTCGGATATAATTTTTTCATCCCCAGTGGACTGCAGCCCCCTCTGACATAACCGGTAATCTTGAGAATGTCTTTTACATGAATCATATCTACTGTCTTTTCACTGACCGCTTTTGCTGCCGCCTTCCGGTCTACCTCTTTTTCGATCGGTACAACAAACACATAGTATCCACCGCTCTTTCCTTCCATCACAAGCGTCTTAAACGACTGATCATAAGGTGCACCGATCAGATCCGCACTATGAAGTCCGTCAATAAATTCATCACATTCATATGTAAATGCTTCGTATTTCACTTTTTGTCTATCCAGCATACGCATCGCATTTGTCTTTGCTTCTTTTGCCATGTTGTCCCTCTTTCCCGTCTTATCTCATTGTATGTTTTTCTTTATTTTTGCGGTTTTCTTCACGTCTTGAAATCTTTTTCCAGAGTTCTTCACCTTCGCGGTCATCATCATCCATCATCTCTCTGACGATTTCTTCATCCAGACGCTCCTCTTCTGCTGCGGACAGTGTTCTTCTGTTTTCCTGTCTTGCAGGTCTTCTTTTGCTTCTTTTCTGTGGAATGTATTCTTTTGGATCTACATAATCAGAGCTGTTTTCGGCATTTTCATAAAGTTCCTCGTTGTCTTCCTCCTCATCATCTTCATCTTTTTTGCGGCGATTTGTCGCAAACTGAATCAGCATTCCAAGGATTGCAAAACCTGCACTCATCCCCAGACCATAAGGAAAATCAGAAAGCCCGCCAAGCTTTGCCGTCGAAACACCTGCCATCGCACCACCCAGAAGAGAAGTTCCGACGATCAACACTTCCCGCGCCTGCCGCATGGCAAGTACTCCCAGTCCGGCTCCCAGAAGCAGGCAGAAAAAGAACACCAGTGAAGAAGTCGGATGAAAAATATAAATTCCAAGTCCGATTCCAATACCGGCTCCCAGAATAAAAATACCTATCTTATAGCTTACAAACGCAATCACTGCAAGTAGTATACCGATTCCCACCATAATCGCGGCATACATATATTTCTCAGTCACGCCGCTGGAATAAGCCACGCCGAATCCTACTCCGGCTCCAATGATAAATCCACACAGCATCATCCAAAATCGTAGCAGACGATAGCCAAGAATGCAATTTATCACTCCGAATACGAGCAGCACGCCAAATCCAATCATGGAAATATCAGTCATGGTAGGTATGCTTCTGGTATTCTCAATCATATTCATAAACTGCTGTAACATCTCGTTCATAGCAATCTCCTTTTTGCAGATTATTGAGTTTCTCAAAAATGTTAAAATACCCGTGACAGGCTGCAAAGAACCTGCACGGGCTGAATTTAATCTTCAAATACAATTTCTATATCGCTGTCATCTGTATCTGCTTTCTTCGGAAGAATCTCGTTGTCACTGTCTGATGAATCAAATACATTCTGGTCCAGAATTTCCTGAAGTACATCTTTCACAGGAGAAGTTACTGTCACGCCGTCGCCTGAAGTAAACGCTTCATCTTCAACATCATCCACAATTGTGATTTCCACTTCTTCACTCGCATCGGCAGTGCTGTCCCTGTCTCCTGTATCAGATGTCAGTATTTCTTCTGCGACATTCTCTCCTGAAGTCAGAGTTTCTTCTGAATCTGTAGTCTCTGCCGTACTGACTGCCTCTGCATTACTTGCTGAAGCCCCCTCGCTTTGCATCTGTGCCACCTCCGCCTGTGTCGGATAAAAGGATGGCTGCCGGATATAACGAAAACTTGCTCCGTATGCTTCACCTACCGTAACTCCGTTCTTGCCGGAAGAACAATGTACGGCAATCCAGTCACCTGCATTCGTTTTGCCGCAAATAATACCGACATGATTGTCGCTGCCTGCCTCCGGTCCTTTCTGGAAAACAAGATCGCCCGGCTGTGCATCCTGTTCACTGACTACATTTGCCTTTTCCCACTGATCTGATGTACCGTCTCCAACGCTGCTCTGCATCCCCTGATTCAGATATCCATTAATTACAGACCAGGTAACAAATCCACTGCAGTCAAGTCCGTATGCTCTGACTGTTCCGGTGCTGGCACTACCTGCAGCCGAAACTTTCTCAGCCGTTCCCCAGCTTGGGTCCTCGCCGATCTTTGTAGATTTACCACCCCAGAAATACCCCACTTCACCCACCAGGGAATATGCTGCGGTAATAACATTTACTCTCTCTTCTGATACATCATCTCCTACGCTCTGACGTACAAAGCCTTTTGCATCAGTAACAATCGCGCAGAGAAGCTTGCAGTCCGTTTCTACATATTTCTTAAGCACACCTCTGTCATTCTGAGAAATATTGTTCTCCTTGATGTAATTGTTGATATGATAATTTCCATAAGACACGTGTGTGATATTATCTTTATCTCTTACAATCGGGTTCATCTGTGCAAAAATCTTTGCAAGTTCATCCTTACTTGATGCATTCAGTGTAAATTCTTTTACACCCTTCTGGCTCTGTTCATACACATATACAGCCAGAATATCCTGCCAGTTACGTACAAGCAGAGAATCTGCAGAAGTAGTAAGCCCATCCGTTCTGCTGTCACTCGCATCGGAAAGCTTATTCTTTTCTTTGTATTCTGTCTCGATCTCATCCATTACAGATGCAAAATCATCTGAAAATGTAAGCTGATAATTGCCTTTCAGGCTGTCCAGATAAAACTCCTTGCCTGCATGAAGATTTGAAACATAGTAAACCGGTGTTCCTGTCTTGCCGGTCTCGCTTGCTTTACTTCCATCTGTAAACGCTGGAGTATCTGTATTCTGCTTCTTCTGAAGTTCAGTAATCTTGCTCTCAAAGCCAACAAGTAAACTGTAATTAGTCACAAGGCTCTTTTGCTCTGCCGAAAGCTTGTTATATGCTGCACGAAGTTCCTGTACCTTTGCAGCCTGATTCAGTGTCAGAGTCTGTCTTGCCAGCGCATTGATGCTGTCAATCAATGACTGTACTACTACCGGTATCTGCGTTGGTGCAACTGTCGGTTTATTTGTTGGTGCAACTGTCGGTGTGGTTTTACCTCCATCATCAAATCCCGGAGCCGGTGTCGGTGTGTCCGGATTTGGTGTCGGCGTATCTGTTCCCGGATCTGGTGTCGGTGTATCTGTTCCCGGATCTGGTGTCGGTGTATCTGTTCCCGGGTCTGGCGTTGGTGTATCTGTTCCCGGATCCGGTGTCGGTGTATCCGTTCCCGGATCTGGTGTCGGTGTATCTGTCCCCGGGTCAGTCACTTCGCTGCCGTCACCAAACTCATCTCCTTCGCTGCTCATTGTAACATCTTCCTCTGCCGCCATAACACTCAGCGGGCTGGTCAGAACCATTGCAGATAATATTGTCATACATAAACATTTGGTCAGATATTTGTTCTTCATTCTGGTAAAAATTGCTCCCTTCTGTCTAAGAACACATCTTTATTCCTTTAAAATATGTTTTCTTATTCTAACTTACTCACACAATAACTGCCGTAATTTTATCATACCAGTATTCAAAAATCAACCGCCGGAGAAAGTCTCCGACGGTATTTCATATTTTTTTCATATTTTACTTACATTACTGCAGTCGCATATTCTGCCATCGGATCTTTCATGCAAAGCTGGAAAAGCCCCTGAAATACCTGATAACAGACGCTGAGAATATAACGAATATCCTCCTCTACACTTCGTTTGCAATTCATATATCTGCGATGGTGAACTTTGATGTACTCAAGAAGCTGATTCAACGTCTCAAAGCGAATCACATGCGCTGCATACGCTTCTGCCTTTCCCTCCTGAACAAATGCTTTTAATTCATTTTTCAGGTGTTTCTCATAGGAATTATGCTGACGAAGTGTTCCGTCAAAAGTCTTATTGTGCGGAAATGTAAAATAATCTGCAATATAATGCATGACCTCTCCTGCACGCCGCCAGAACACACGGTCATTATAGCTTTCTCCTGACTGAACAAGACGTCGGATTTTTCCCTGCACCTCATCGAATGTTCCAAAATATTCATGCCGTTTAGTTATAAATGACGGCTGAATATCCGGAAGGATATTGCCCAGGCAAAAGGCTTTTCTATGTGATTGAAGACTTTCATTGGCAGGCATCTGGTCTGCCAGATATCTTGCCAGTAATATATGTGACTTTTTTCTCAAAATAAACACTTCTTTCTTTATTCAAAGGCAGTTTACCATAACCATCATATACTATAGCAGATTTGTAAGCATTCTTCAAATAAAGTTTTTATAAATTTCGATTTTATATTCGCACTGTTCCAATTGCCATACTATGTTGTGCTGCATGTCTTTTTTCTACAAGTTCTCTCTCATAACCGATCACACCATTGTTATTATACGGGTCATTGAAATAATACTTTTCTTCATCATACCCCACCAGCAACATACAGTGTTCATTCGAAGTCCAGCAGAAAGTCTCTCCAGAATCCAGCAGTTTCCATTCCGGTCCCGTGATCTCCTTTCGCATGTTGATGCATGCCCAGAATACCACCGGCATCTCCTGATCAATATATTTTTCCAGAAGTTTCTGAATCGGTGTACCTGACTCATCTTTAAAACAAAATTCCGTTCCCGCAGCCCTGTCAAGAGCCTTTAAAAGTCCTTTTGCATAAATCCCGAAAGAATCTTCATCATAGGGACTTCCACAGAAATATTCATTCGGATCCGGTCCATAAAGCTTTCCGTCTCTCATCTCCATCTCTCTGCATTCCAGACAGTTTTTTATAAATTCATCAACAGTCATCTCATATCCCAGATACTTAAGGAGCATCACCGCTGACACACTTTCACAGCCAGTAGGATATTTCACACTCTGGTCAATATACGGTACCTCAATTTTATGCACGTTTTTTCACTCCGTCTTTTTCATCTGAAGTCACTACTTTGATCACAAACAGTACCACAAGAAGCAGGACAGCACTGATGCCGAGAACCAGCCACCAGATATGTACGAAACCTGCAATCACATAACCGATTGCCGATACTACAGCAACAACTACTGCATACTGCATCTGTGTAGTCACGTGGTTAATGTGATTACTCTGTGCTCCTGCCGAAGACATGACCGTCGTATCAGAAATCGGTGATACATGGTCACCACATACTGCACCTGAAAGTACAGATGCTACTGCAATGATCATCATCTGCATGTTGTCCGCACCCGGGAACATCGCGATTGCGATCGGAACAAGAATGGCAAATGTTCCCCAGCTTGTACCTGTAGAGAACGACAGGAAAATTGCTACAAGGAACAAAATTGCCGGAAGCAGCACACTTGCGGAAGCATTGGAGCCTACCAGATTCTCTACGAAAGAAGCAATTTCAAGAGCATCTCCCATTCCCTTAAGAGACCATGCAAAAATAAGGATTCCAATCGCCGGGATCATCATCTTGAAACCTTCCACAAAACTGTCCATAAATCCCTTAAATGTAATAACTTTGCGCGGAAGATACAGTACCAGCATAAACATTACCGTGATCAGTGTCGCAAAAATAAGACTTGTTTCCGCATCACATCCGGAAAAAGCAGTTACCACATCTGTAGCTCCGCCAAGAAATCCGGTATAGATCATGGCACCAATTGCAGTTCCGATCAGAACCAATACCGGAAGCACCAGATCAATTACTTTTCCATTTGAAGAAATCTCCTCTTCTTTTACCTGATCAAATTCTTCTCCACCTGATGTAAACAAATCACCGGCTGCCGCATTTTTTTCATGTTTCTTCATAAGGCCGAAATCCAGCCCTGTCAGGATGATCGTAAATACCATAAGCAGCGTCAGAATTGCGTACAGATTATATGGTATCGTCCGAAGGAAAAGCTGAAATCCGCTGATTCCCACATCTTCCGGAACATAAGAGTTAACAGCTGCCGCCCAGCTTGAAATCGGCGCGATAATGCAGACCGGTGCTGCTGTCGCATCAATAATATATGCCAGTTTTGCACGTGATACTTTGAATCTGTCCGTCACAGGGCGCATAACAGAGCCAACTGTCAGGCAGTTAAAATAATCATCTACAAAGATCAGGACACCAAGTCCTGTTGTTGCCAGCATTGCACTCTTTTTGCTTTTAATCTTAGTTCCGGCCCATTTACCATACGCAGCTGAACCACCCGATTTCGACATCAGAACAATGATCATTCCCAGCAGCACATCAAATATCAGAATATTTAAGTTCATGCTGTTCTTCATGATATCAAAAAAAGCAACAAATGCATTCCACGGATGGAAACCTGTATAAAGCAGTGCTCCCATTGCAACACCAATAAAAAGTGAACTGTATACTTCTTTAGTTACTAATGCCAGCACAATTGCCAACAACGGTGGCACCAGTGACCACCATGTTCCAATAAACATTGATCCGTCCATTTGAGTCCCCCCTGATATTTTTTAACGGTTTAAACTATTATACACTACCTTAATTATCATGTATACAAAAAAAGTTCAAAGTCCGAAATTAAATTATACAGGCTTCTATTTTGCAACAGTCCCTTTTATGTTATTTTACAGACAGTCAACCAATATTTCAGATGCTTTTTCAAGCATGGCTGAAAAACGTTCCGGTTCTGTCAGGGCTTTTCCCTTATCAGCTTCAATACAGTTAAGAAGTTCACAATATGTTTTATTATCAGGGTCATTATTGCATATAATCTGACACAGTCTGGAAGCAGCTTCAATAAGTCTGATTGAGCCGTAACTTGCCGGCTCTTCTGGAAGCGCTCTGGCACTGGTGATCAGATATACCAGTAATTCGAATTCAGGATTATTCATCAATTCTCTCCTCTTCCTCAATATGATCAAAATAGCATATCTGTTCTACCGGAGGACGCTTCGGGCAACGGGGGGTACCATCTGGATAACCTATAGAGATAAGCATCTCAATACGATATCTGTCTGGAAGTTCCAATATTTTACGAACCGCTGTATCATTGTATGATTTGATTGCACATGTTCCAAGCCCTAATTCAGTAGCTTTTAGCATGAGATTCTCAGCAGCCATTGATGCATCCATAAGGCATCCGTACACTTCAGAATTTTTACCACCTTTTCTTGATGCCTTCTCCATATCTGAGCAGACTACAAGGATGACTGGCGGTTTGCCAGAAAGCCCCGGACTAAAAAGATCTACTTTTTCTTTAAGCTGTGGATCTGTAATAAACAGAAATCTCCAGGCCTGCAGATTACTGGCCGAAGGTGCCTGTTGAGCCGCATCTGCCAAAGTAAACAGCAACGCTCTGTCTACAGGATCAGGACGGAAAGACCGTGTGCTGTGACGGCTCAGAATAGCTTCATTTAATAACATATCTTTGCTACCTTTCTGACAGCATATAGCTGATCGTTATGAACGTGTATTATTATTTTTTTCTGAGATATTCGAAATAAGCGAACAATCCTTCTGCCATAACCGGGTCAATAACAGGAAGTCCTGTTTCGTTTTCCAGATCTTTGGCTATACCAATCGTTGCAAGACCAGTGCAGGCAAGTGCAATTACTTCTGCGCCTTGTTCTTTTAACTTCAAGCCAAGTTTCAGCACACTTTCTTTTCCTTCTGGTGTCATCAGATCCAGTGTGCTATGTACACCTTCAGGTCTGCCTAGTATCATCTGATCAGGAATCATTCTCCTATATGCCTGAGGTGCATAGTCTGTAATTCCAAGCACACCAATCTTGCTGCCATATTTAAGAGCAAGTGCTACAGTTGTCTCGCCGCCGCCAGTAACAGGAATGTCCGGGAGAACCTTACGAATCTCCGCAACACCCGGATCATCCGCACAGCTTACGATAATCATATCAACATCCGTGAAGGATTGAGCTGTTTTGACAATTTTGGGGATAGCCAGTTCACCAAGTTCAGGACTGTGTATTCCCTCATACTGGTCCGGAATACATTTAGTTTCAACCTGAAGTTCAGGGAAATATGACATAATCTGTTTGCCATGTGCGGAAAGCACTTCTTCATCTTCTGTTGTAAGGACTCTAATCAGACCTACTTTAAATTTTTTATCCATTTTCAATTTCTCCTTTATATCGTAAAAAATCAGATAAGAAAAACACCATTTTCGATAACTTTAATATCATCCAGATATAATGTCGGACGCAGGACAATTCCATCCATATGGCATTCCGCTTTATTTACACCACCAAATGACGTATTGGTTCCGAAAGCAATGTGTACGGTTCCATATACTTTTTCATCTTCAAGAATGATTCCATTCAGTATAGCTGCTTCGTTAGTTCCGATTCCAAGTTCACAGAGTGTTCCGTTGGTCTCGTTTTTAAGAAGGATATCAAGATTTTCGCTCTTATCTCCTTTTACTGAACGAAGCTTTCCTCCTGAAATTGTCATATGTAAAGGACTTGCCAGTTTTCCAATACCGACCATAGATCCATCAATAATCATCTCGCCATCGGAACCATCTTCTAGCGGAGCAATGTAAGCTTCACCAGAGGGAAGATTTCCACATTTTCCGGCCTCCTTGTATACTCCGGGACTTGGAACTCCATTTCTGCCATCAAGATTGATTGTAAGAACATTTCCCTCTTTTTCGATCCGTGCTTTTGAAGCCTTAGTGAGCATTTCTGTTACTTTTGCAGTTAATTCTTCTACTTTACTGTAGTCGGCAGTCATGGCACCCTGTGAAAACATTTCGCTGGTAATACCTGGCATTGTTGCTACTCTTGTGCCTGCTTTCGCCGCCTCAATTCTGGCATTAGTATGAGTGAGTGATTGAGCTGTCGGAGCAATCACAACATCAGCCGCTTTCATGGCTTCAGCAATTACCTTAGGTGGCTCCTGCCCACTTACTTCTCTTTCTTTCATAACCATAAGGATTTTTTCGCATCCAAGATTTCCAGCTGCTTCATAGATTGCTTCACCGATTTCTTTTCGGCTGTCATCTGTAATAACCAGAATTTCCTCGCCAGGTTTTACAGCCAGACATGAAGTAAGAACTCCCTCTGCTATCTTAACTAAATTTTCCATTATCATTTCCCCTTTTCGTTATCTTTTTAATTTTTGTTATAAAGTAAAAAACGGACATTCCGCCGGACTTTGATGGACCTGCGAAATGTCCGGAAAATACTGAATATATATAATTTATATGTCTATTCAGATGTCAGTTAATTCAGAGACAACTCTGGCCAGAAGTGTTCTTGGAAGAACAACTTTCTTACCGGTTTTTTCTGCAAACATTTTTTTCATTTTCTGTGTATAACCTATACAGTCAAGAACAATCAGATCCGCATCAAGATCTTTAATCTCTTCAGCTGCCTTTTCGAGTGCATCCCAGTCGCCATATGGTGAAGCCGCAATTGCTGTTACATGATCAACATAGTTTTTCCATTTTTCTTCACATTGTTCTGTCTGAAGTGGTGATGGAGTCATGCAGATTATGCTTGATTTCTTAGTCATCAGCGGAACAAGGCGATTGAGCAGCTCACATGGATAGATCATAGGAATATTCTTGGCTGAAAGTGTCTCCGGAAAACTTCCGGTACAGAACATCATGATAAGACTGCATCCCTCATCTTCCATGTGGTTAATAGCATCCTGAAGTCTTGGCAGGATATGACGCTCGGCAAATGTCACAGAACTCCCATCTGTCAATCTGGAGACAAGGACATAATCATCCTTGCCGGGAGCAAACTCAGCAATCTCTTCTTTTGTAAGTCCATCCAGACCGCCTGCCTGGACAAGTTCCAGTGAATCATCAAAGATTCTTAGAATGTCTGCTGTTACATCAGTTCGCGGAGCCTGACCGATGGTAATTGCACCTATTTTCATACCAAAACCTCCTTATTCGTTTCCGAGAGTCTGAAGATGTTTCATGCTTCCATATAATTTCTGGAGACGTGCATATTCATCAGCATCATAGAAACTACACTGTTTTCTTCCATATGCTTTGGCAACTTCTAACATAAATCTTGCAGCTTCCTCTACGTCTGTAGCATGAGTAGCGCCTGTAGCGCATCCAGGTACCATTGTCTCTGCTGTGATAGCTACACCAACAACAGGTGCATCTGTAGCTGTACATGGCTGAAGAATACTATTTAAGTGGTGCACATCATTTCCGTAAGGTGTGATATCCTGGGTAGCCAGTGGGAATACATATGGAAGACGTCCTGTAGTGATCTGCATCAGATCAAGAAGATCTTCAGAAGTTCTTAATACATATCCCTCTTTTACTGTTGGAGAAATAGCAAAACCTCTTGTGTTAATCACACGGTTGCCTTTTGTTGTGTCAACAACAAGTAAAGCATCAAGATCCGGAGACACTTCTTCTTTGTTTACCTGTGCCATTTCTACTGGTGAACCCATGAAAGGAACCGGATCATGCGGAGCTGTCGGAGCATGCGGACAGATATGTGTAGAAATAAACACATCACCGTCAAGATAGTCTCCTTTGTTTTGCATATCAAGCAGTTTTGCAGCGAGAGCTACCGCGCAGAGTGCGCCATCACCGTCAGATACAAAGCCAATACGTTCCGGACGTGCGCCAATTCCGCCAAGTCTGCCAAGGAGTCCGATTGTAGGAGCATCTCCACCGTTTGTCTTGCCGTTTTTACCAGGAATACGCACTTTAAGCATATCTGTGCTTCCCTTAGGACCTACCAGTTCATAGACTTCTACATTGGCATCGTCTTTGATCCCGAGAAGATATTTTTTAACTTCTTCTCCTGTTACAAATGAACTGTCAAGTACATCATAAGCAGCAATAATTTCTTTCATTAACATGTTATTATTCCTCCCGACTATTTACCCAGATGACTGATTAAGTCTTTTTTAATTACATCTTCGGTTGCTTTCAGCAATTCCGGCGCATACATGGTCGGCGAAAGCTTCAGATTCTTTTTGTCTGTGGCAATTACATAAACCTCAAGTCCCTCTTCCATCATGGCAGTTGTAACAGGCTCTCCTGTTTTGGCATTGATCGTCATAATTAGATCCGGGAAAGTTGCAAGACGCTCGCCATCTTTTTCGGCAGTAGCATATTCATTCCAGAATGTCATTTCACAGCCGTCAACAGCAGCATAACCTACATCGAAGCCACCAGTTGTCTCGATAGAAAAATTCTGTACCGGTCCCCTTGCAAGGACACGGCCATTCAGGAAAGTACATACACCGTTGACTGCATCCTCAACGGAAGATTCCAGTCCTTTTAAGAACGCTTTTCCTGTATCGATTGCATAACTTACACCACCAAGGGCACAGTTTTCACGGGCATAAGACACTTTTACCGGATTTCGTGCTACTGCGACCAGTCCACCTGCTTCAATAGAGGCAAGACGCACCATCTTGGACGTATGATCGATCGTTCCTTCAAAGAAGCATTCGATATGGTTTCCAGTATCTGGATTACCGCCGACACAGGCCTGTACTGTTGTATAATCTGCAAGTCTGTGAAGATTCATGCTTCCCATTACACCTGTTGGATGAGCTCGTCCGTTACAAGGGGCATCAACAACCGGAAGTCCTGTAACAGCAGCCTGAAGCCAGCCATTTACTGTTGCTTCTCCGCCCTGTTCGTTTGTAATAATTCCGCCAATATTAAAATCACAGTTTTTCTGAAGGATTTCAACAGTTTTTGCGATATCCTTCGGAGTCATGAACTGGGCTGGCGCATTTGGTGCACCTACCAGAGAAGCTGTCAATAGTACATCATTTTCATCCAGTTCATCGATTGTAATAAGTCTGAGATCAGTATAATCAACTGCAATCTCAGCGTATTTTCTGCCTTTTTTCGGATCGCCGCCGCCACCGCCGCCGAGGATGGTTCCTCCGGTGAGTGCAGCATCAAGGACATCTTTTGTAAGACGGATTCCTTTAGTTTTCATTTTATTAATCATCTCCCGTTATTATTTCTTTTTACCAAGTGATAATGTAGCCGTAAAGAAACTGTACAGAGCTGCTCCGGCAAGTGAACCGGCACCCATAATATTGAGGATCTGCTCGTTTTCTTTGTCCTTTTTAACAAGAATGTAGCGAATAAGCAATGCGATTAGAATTGTCAGACCGTTAATAGTGGAACCAACAAGAAGACCAGTTGCAAAAAGAATACCAACCTGTCTGGATCCGCCAAGGAACTGGATGATTGCTCCCGGAATTGCCCAGATAAGCAGCCATTTAGCTACATCTCCACCTGCGCCAGCTTCAATCGTTGCTGCAAAAGTAGCATCAACCGGTGCAAAGAGCCCCTGCGCAAAGTACTGTTTTGCCATAATTGCCACAAGTATAAAAGCTACCACAAAACCTATAATTTCACTGATATACTGCTGTTTTCTTCCTTCGAGCTCAAGTTCCTGATCTTTTCCGCATTCACGAAGGATGTAACCGCATTTAAGATCATATGCCATATCAGAGAAAGCAGGACCGGTTGCAGAAGTATAAGCAACAAGGATTCCAAGTGGAAGTGATGGGAATCCGATCAACATTCCAACAATCAGGAAAATAAGAGCTGTCGCAAATCCCGGAAACCATCCTGAGTACATTGCTGAAATACCAACAATCAGTTCAGAAGCAATAGCTGCAAAAGCTGAGAAGATAATCCAAATAATCAGCTGAACAACACCCATTTCTGACCAGATGCCTGTAATTATTGCCAATAAAATTGCTACTACCAGATATGCAACATATCCACCACCAAGGGCTTTTTTCATATTTGCCATGCTGGAGGTAAACTTACCTGCTGCACTGTCTCCGTCACCTTTCTTGAAAAGCATACGGCCGCATTGGATAAGGGACACAAGACCTGCTCCGATCATAATACCATGAGGCATGTATTTGAACATGTTTGAAGCCATCAGATCAGCACCTTCACCGAAGATGTTGGTAATGATTGGAAAGCTACGGCCGAAGATATCAATAATAAATCCATTTGTCTTAATGATACCGATCACAATTGATCCTACGCCAAGAGCTGTCATCGCTGCAAAATCGCCGAACCAGGAAACACCGAGAAGATCCGTAGGAATACCGATCATTTTACCACCAACACCGATGACCATACCTACAATGAGCAAAAAAGCTTTCTTTCCTTTTTCTACAACTGCAAGGATAGATTCTGCAGATGCAACTCCCGGAGGCCATGCTCCTTCTGCCGGAAACATTTCGCTGTCAAATGTCTTATAAAGAATTGTTGCATCAATGATGGTTGCAAGAAATACACCAACAAGCATAGGATACATAAGATCCATTCTGCCCATAATAACCGGAATACCAATCGGAAGCAGGAAGCAGTTTGCTGCTGAGAATGTTGCTCCCGAAATTGATGTCTGAATCATATTCTGGCAGTGAATACCCTGATATTTCTTTAAAAATGCGATAGGCAGACGTGAAATGATGATTGCAAATAACGCTCCTACGATAGATGTGTTTGGTGCGACACCCGTACGCACGATCAATTCAAGACCGATGATAGCACCAAGGACGCTCATCACAATATTCAGAATAAGAATATGCGGTGAATATGCTTTGGGATGTTCTGATGCTTTGATATGCATCTGTGTGTAATCTTTCTTTGTGTTACTAGCCATGTTATCTCCTCCATTTCCTATAAAATATATGTGCTCGTATCCGGTTGACAGCAGACCAGAGTACAAAATTAGCCGATGTAGGAACGCCTACATCGGCTTCACATATGTTGTTTTGTATTATATCACTTTAATTCGCTAAAAGCATTGGTGATAACACACTTTTTTTGATTAAACATTGTGCATGGCGCACATTTGTTTTTAATGTATATACATTTTTAATTTTATAGCAAATTCTAATCTATCCATCATATCTGGATCCTCCAGACTGCAATGTAGTATTTCTTCTATCTTGCTGATTCTGTGTGCCATGGTATTTCGATGAAGAAACAGTGCCTCTGCTGCCAGTTTACGTGAACAATTATTATGAATAAATGCTTCAAGAGTATCAAGAAGTTTTGTGCCGTGTACACGGTCATAGGTTACCAGTGGACCCAGCTTCTTTTTGATAAATGCCAGTGCTTCCTTATCAGCAGACATGCGTAACATAATACGATCATATTGAAGATCAGATAAAAAAACCTGAGACCATTGCTGTTTTCTTATATTACGAACCAAAAATCCCTCTTTTATCTGCTGATAGGTATTGGGAAGCGCCAGATAATCTTCTACTATATCGCTGATGATTGCAGAGCACATACAGTTATTGATTTCGCATGTCTTTTGAATCATATCTTCTGTCATTTTCTTGATTATGGACTCATTTATTGAAGAAGTTGTAATCGCATAACATTTTTCTTTACCGCATATAACTACATTTTTGATGTGATGATTATTAAGAACTCGGGATATACCCTTTATCTGGGATTCCTTCTTTATTTCCAAAAGAAAAGAATTCTCTGATGTTTCCAGCGAAAGGGCAATCACACGAAATGGTTCAGATGGCCACTGAAGAGAAGCGATTCTATATTCTGCTTCCTCGGTCTGTGTAACTTTTCCATTAATAATATCAAAAAATAGTTTTCGATCCAGTTCAGATTTATTCTGACGTCCGATCTGATAACGGGTATCAAGTGCAACATTGCTTCTGGATTCCACAATTGCAGTCATTATTGGAAAGGTAAGTTCTGTAAAGCCCGCATTATTGTTGAGAAAGAACAGCGGAAGTTTTAATTCATCTGCCAGCTGAAGAGCTTCCTTAGGAAAATCATCAAAAAAACGTGTTTTTATTGCAAGAGCTGACGCATTCGCATCGTTCATATCTCTTATAATCTGAAGAAGAGCCTCTTTATCATTTCGTATCACATATCCAGTAGTTATCAAAATCAAATGTTCTCTGAGCCACGGTTTGATATTTGGCTGCTCCATCATATCAAATACTTCAACCTTACGTAAAATACCTTCTTTTCCTGCAACAAGCGAAGCGTCTCCATTATTCCAAATTTTAACTATATCTTTAACAAGTAAATCCATTTTTCTCTCCTATAATGATATCAGACAGAACAGCAGCGGTATGATCAACATACAAAGCAGAGTTGTTGTTACCACAGCTGTAGAGGCATATTCTCCGTCCAGATTATATTGTTCTGCAATCATACTGGAAGTTGTCATTGCTGGTGCTGCACAGATCAGCATAAGAATCATACTTTCAATTTCTGAAAGAAAATGACGAGAAATGAAGTATATTATCAGTGGGAGTGCAAATGATTTTGTAAAAAACAGGACCAGTATGGACTTATATTTAAAAATATTGGTAAGTTTCATAAATCCAAGACTGCATCCAAGGTAAACCAGCCCCCAACTGTAGCAGGTATTGCCAACAGAACCAATGGTACTCAAAATTATGTCCGGAACAGAAATATGAAAACTAGTCAGACATAAACCCAGTAGGATTGAAAGGAAAATTGGATTCATAATGATCTTTTTCCAGGAATTCTCTTTCAGTCCGGTTCCATTTGTAAATAATGTAAAACCCAGAGTCCAGACCAGAGTCGTATCAATAACGGAACATATAGGAATATATACATTGCCGCCCTGATCACCAAACAGTGTCATGATCAGAGGAATCACCAAAAAGCCATAATTGCCACCTACAGAACATCCACAATGAACATTGGCTGTAGTTCCTTTAAGATGACAAATGTGGCTTCCAAGAATTCCTCCTGCAGCCATAACAAAATACATAAGAATCTGTGATAAGACCATTTTTCCATATTGAGTCATTGTCTGAAAGGTGGTCTGATTTTCAAGGATCAGACCAATCGTCAGTGCCGGTAGCGCAATCCTAAGTAAAAATCCGGAAATAGAGGGCATTGCTTCTTTTTTTATTATACCTGTGCGTGAAGCAGTAAAGCCTATGAGAACAAGTAAAAGGAAACCACCCATTTTAGGCAGAATCGCCATCATATAATTCATAAAATCCTCCTGTGACCCGTTAGTATCCTTTTAATATGAATAACAGAATCAATTACTTATGATTATACGAGCCTGATTTTTCTTTTTCAACCCTGTGTAGGATTTCATTACAACAAATATCGTAATGCAGGCAATCAGTGACTGTGAACTTGGATAAAGATAAAACATCTGCTACTCAAAGTACAGAAAACAGTGCTGTTTCCAGTAACAATATCGGAATGTCAATTGATACATTTGTTGCAAGATATAATGAAGCTGTAGATTATTATAATGCGATTGCTAATCGAGATGACTATAGCACAACTTCCTAGCTGTAGTTCTCTGATCCGAAGGCTGCGACTGCGCCAGTCTGCAATCTGTTAAGTCGATTCTTGTGTCCCGTGCTGTGTGTCAATTCGTGAAAGGTTGTACTGTAGTACTCATTTATAAGGTTGTATTGTTCTTTGAGCGGTACGACAACTGTGTCATTTGACGGGCTGTAATATGCCTTGTTGCTCTTGCATTCAACGAAGTTAAGATGCTCACGATTGATGTAGTCGTTTATGATCTTGTCACCTGCTTTAATCGGTTCAACTTCATCGTTGAGCTGTTCCGGTGCAAGTGGTTCAACACCCTCAACCTGTGATATATGAAAGACATTGTAATATCTCAGTAGTGGTATCTTAACAATCTCTTTTTCTCCTGTGTCTGGGATTGTTTCTTCCTGTTCTAAGATTTTCCAAAAGCAAACAATTTCTGATTTCTCACCTTTGCGGATGTGACCGCCTAAATCTTGCCGCTGCTTAAAGGTGGCATATTCTCCGCTGTGCTGTAAAAGCATTTGATTTAAAAGGCTATAAGGTCTTTTGGTGATGCGGTTATAAGCTCCTGATCGTACACCCGTCCACGGCTTTTCCCACGGGATTTGTCCTTTCTCCAGTTCTGCGATTATTCTGTTTGTAACCATGTCGTAAACGTTCGCTTTTGCCATTTGCATTACCTCCATAAAAAAATGTGAAGCCCTGACAATTTAACAATAGGCTTCACACTCTTAAGGCGGTTATTTATGCGATTTTTGCTTTAAGTTCTGCAATTTCTTTTTGCATATCGTTGTACATCTTGAGAAGTAAGGCAGTGTTATCATTCTCAAGTTTGGCGATTCTGTAATACTGCTGTAACTCTTCCAGATTCTTCTGGACTTTCTGAACATCACTTTCAGGATGTTCCTGTACTCTATCAAGTTCTTTGAGTATCATATTCTCTGATGAGGTGATGCGTTCATCCATTTGATGAAGAATGTTCTGCTGTCCATCTTCAAGACTAGCTACTTTATCTTCAATGCCTGCGATTTTGCCATCAAGGGTTGTTACTTTATTTTCAAGACCTGTTACCTTCTGTAAGATCAGTTCTAACATTTCATGTTCTGTCATTTGGTTGACCTCCTATGAATACTGTATGTTGATATTGTATCACGTCCAGAGCGTGAAGTCTATTATTAAATTGTCAAGGTTCTTGGTTGATTATGGGATAATTATACACCTAGAATAAGTGCATGTAAATTGACGAAATAGACAAGAAATACACCTGAAATTAGTGTATAATGTACACATGAAACAGGTGCATTAAAATTGTTACTTATTAATTATTTGTTTGCATCTTCTATATATTCAAGAATATCTCCAGGCTGACAGTGTAAGAGTTTACATATTGTATTTAATGTTTCTTTACTGGCAATTTCGCCTGTCCTTATTTTTTGTATCTGTGCTTCTCCAATAACTTTATCTTTTCTTAGTTTATATGTAGTATAACCTTTGGTTTTTAATTCTTCTAATATATCTATCTTATATTTCAGCATAAAAATTTCCCTCCTGTTTTGGATTGTACCATGTTTTCTTTGTGTTTACAAGCGAGATTTAATAAGCACTTGTAATAAGTGTATAATATACACAAAAACGAGTGCATATTTTGGATGGGATGTCAATAGATATGCACTTGAAATAAGTGCATTATAATCTCAACAACAAAAACAAAGCACAAGCAACCGGACAGCCGAAAGCTTCCAATACTTGAATCCATATACCTGTGAGACAGATAGTCAATAGTCACGAAGATGATTCAAGGGTTGCGAAAGGAGAAAAGCATATGTGTACAACAATGAATATTAAAGATTTGGATTTTGAGATGATGATAAATTCTATGTTGATTTATATTGGAATGATCGAAAATTATACGGAGGTGCCTGATCTATACAGAAAGGTGTATGAATCAGGAAAAGAGGCTATAGAGACTGGCGAGCAATTGAAAGATATTGATGTGGATCGTTTTTTAGAGGAAATGAGAGAGAAAAAGGAATTTGCTTTATCAGCCTAAAGTTGAAATGCCAATAAACATTGGACAATTTCATAAAAAAAGCCAATGAAACTAAGATTTCAAAGGCGAAAAACAATATTTTTAATTAATCATTCATTGTTGGTGTCGTCCCCCTAGTGTAAAAGATGTTTTTTTTTAATAGAGTTAACAGGTAACTGGTAATCCAACGAATAAAATCACGTATAAAATCGTGAATTATTGGAATTAAAACATCGTTTACGAAATTTATATGCATGAAGACACCTCATAATATTCAATTTTGTTTAATCATACCACGAACCAGTAGAAAAGTAAAGGATAGGTGATATTATGGAAGTAAATTCTGCAATTAGAATTAAAAGTATAGAAGCGAATCGAGTGTATCAGGTCAATAATGGATATACATACACAGACGGCAAGGGCAAAATTCGCGACTGCAAGTTGACATTTGGTGAGGCGGTCATTAATGATGGTATTTTTTTGCAGTATATGCGGCAACATGTATGTATGATTACGATACTGGTCAGCTTACGGATATGGGCGCATTATCTCTTACTCTGAACGCCCAGAGCATGAATGACAGTCTGGATAATTTGCAGACATATATCAAGAAACGTCAGCAGATTATAGATGATTTTGCTAATGGCGATGAAGCTACAGCTAAATATGGTGAAAAGACTTATGACGAGCTGATGTCCGAAAATGATTCAAATATTCAGAACGCCCTCAAGAATGCAAATTCCTATAAACAGCTAAAAAGTAAGACAATCCTTAAACTTTTTAAATGCCTCCTCCGCAGTCTTGAAACTTCCTAATTTCTGACTTTCGCCGTCACAACTCATGTTTGCCCGATATCTGCTTTTCTCCTTGTCATACCATACTCCTATCGGCAAATCACCTCTATTGCTATTACAGGCAAGAAATAGCGTATTAACATAGTGTGGCACAAGACAGCAGGTTTCAGCACTGTAAACTTTATTCCCCTTATACAAAATATCTTTATCTAGTTCTACAGAATCATTTCCCTGTAAATGAGAATTAAACCAAATCTCAAAATTACTGTAACTGTGCCATTCCTCACATACTGTACATCCCTCGTAATCCTTGTACCTGCCACTATAACATCTGTACAACATGTCCTTCCACTTCTGATATGCAATGCTATGTATGTTAGCTGCTGCACTTCCAACATATCCTACACCGCATATTCTTAGATCATAATAGCATTTGCCCCAATCATCAGGTTTAAACAGGACATCATTCATCACCTTCAGAATAAATTCTTCTGAGTCATCTCCTGTTTTTGATAAGTTTGCTCTAACAACTCTGTTCTGACTCGGATTTAATGGGTATAGATGCTTATAATAGTTATCGGATATATCACCGCCCAGATGCCAACATTTCACATTATTTCTGATATCTGGATTAACTACAAATTCATTCATCACCGCATGATCCGCCGCTAATGTGGTCTTGTAATACATCCATTTTCCATTTTTATAGATTTCTTTTTTAACCGCATAAGATAGATGTCCCCATTTGTCAATCTTACCCTTCAATAGATTATAACTATTGCCATTTTTCTTTACAGCCCTGCCATAATTTGAAATCCATAAATCTTTATACTCACTCATTTTTGCAAAGACTTCATCTTCCTCTATTAAATCAATCCCATGTCTCTGTACATCTAATATTCTTTTTGGAGAAATAGTCTTATATTGACGTTTCGTAAGAATCTCTGTGTCATCACTTAATTTATTTTTCAACTCTACTTTTCTGACATGTCGGCATTTATTCACCTGCTGCCAATCGCTCTCCAAACTTTGCACATGCTCTTTTAAAGTTTGTGTGCGCTGATAACCTCGGGTAATATCTCTCTGGCACTTCGTAATCCATATTCAATAACTTAGAATGTCTCTTGATGGATTTAAATAGCTTTGGCTTGATGTCCCACCAATTACGAATAAATATCGAATCCCCATTTTCGAGTATTTCTGCAACGCAGCGATTCATTGTCTGCATCGCGTGATAGCAATCTGAATAGCTCAGCTCACCTGGGTACATTTCTTTTGCACGCTTAGTCATGTATCTTAAAAGTTCTTTTTTGTCGTATACTTTATTCATTTTTGTTACTCCTTTTTTATGATGAAATTGCTGTTTCATTTTTCACGTTAATATTGTTGTAAATCATGCCCCTGTAAGGCTCTAATTTAAGTTTTAAGGGATTTTAATGCAGGAAGTGTAAAGATTGTGTGGATTAGATGTATTTTCGCGTATAGGGACAAATAAAAGCACTAAAATAAGCCCACGAACTATAGATTGTCTACGTTCATGAGCTTATGTTAAAACTCTCATTTTACTTTTTATAGGATTTTCTCATTACCTACATCTCAAATAATGTTTACACCATTTTTTTAATCGTCATACACCATTTTTACACCATTTTTTTATCAAATTACGTGAAATTATAACACATTACGTGAAATCCACCCTACTCCATATCCGCTGCAATACTTGCAAAATCAGGGGTTCCGTACAGATCAAACGGTGTGCTCTGGTATACGTAATAATTCAGCCAGTTTGTGTACAGATTGTTTGCATGTGCGCGCCACAGGAGCAGTGGTTTATTTTCCGGATCATCATCTTTGTAATAATTTTTCGGAAGATCGATTGGAAGTCCCTTTCCCATATCTCGCTTATACTCTCCATCCAGTGTGATGCGGTCGTATTCCGGGTGCCCCATCACAAAGATCCGGCGTCCGCCCTGCGCCATTGCAAGGAAAAGGCCTGCTTCTTCGGATTCTGCAAGAATAGTAATTTCTTTGCACGCACGGATATCTTCGATAGGCACTTCGGTATGTCTGGAATGCGGTGCCAGAAAAGCATCGTCAAATCCTCTCACAAGCGGAATCTTACGGTTCAGGACTTTGTGCCAGAAAAGGCCGAACATCTTATGGTCAAGCTGTCGTTTCTGAAGTCCATAAAAATGATAAAGGCTTGCCTGTGCAGCCCAGCACAAAAAGATCGTTGAAGTTACATGGCTTTCTGTCCAGTCCATGATTTCTTCCAGCTCTTTCCAGTAATCCACTTCCTCAAATTCCATCTGCTCTACCGGCGCACCTGTCACGATCATTCCATCAAACTTCTGATCTCTCAGATCAGGAAATGTCTGATAAAATTTGTTCAGGTGGCTGACAGAAGTGTTTTTGGCCTGATGACTCTCAACCGCCATAAAAGTCACATCCACCTGCAGTGGTGTATTTGACAGCGAACGCAGAAGCTGAAGTTCCGTCTCTTCTTTCAGCGGCATCAGATTCAGAATCAGGATCTGAATCGGACGAATGTCCTGATGAACCGCTCTTCCTTCGTCCATCACAAATATATTTTCTCTTTCCAGAATTTCTTTTACAGGCAGATCGCCCTGTATCTTAATCGGCATTTCCCATTCCTCCTTTAATTACCATGCTTCTATATTTCAATCTGTTTTGATTCTTCTGCCAGCTTCAGGAAATCTTCTTCGGAAAGAATCGGAATCCCAAGCTCTCTTGCTTTTTTGTTTTTTGAAGAATTCGAATTGACATCATTGTTGATCAGATAATTCGTTTTTCCGGTCACAGAGCCGGTCACCTTACCTCCCAGAGATTCAATCAGATTTTTCGCTTCTCCACGATTGCTGAAACGCTCCAGGCTTCCCGTGATCACGAAATTCTTTCCTGCAAAAATCTGATTGTCAGCTTTTTCTTCTTTTACAATATGAAGATATCCCATCAGATGGTCGACCTTCTGATTATTCTCAGGCTTCACAAAATACTTCGTCAGACTTCCTGCAATGACCGGCCCGATGCCGTCAATCGCACTGATTTCTTCCTCTTTTGCCGAACGGATTTTATCCAGATCATCGTCAAAATACCTACAGATGATTTTTGCATTCGACAGTCCGATATTGCTGATTCCAAGACTGTATATTACCTTTGCAAGTGTAGTATCTTTTGCCTTCTCAATGCTGGATATAAGATTATCAAAAGATTTCTCTCCGAAACCGTCCATCGTAACTATCTCGTCTCTGTATTTCTCAATTTCAAAAATATCTCCGAAATTATGAATAAAACCTTTAGCAATAAATTTTTCCAGAGTAGCTTCTGAAAGGCCGTCAATGTTCATCGCGTCTCTGCTGACGAACAATGTGAATGCCTTGATTTTCTTCGCTACACAATCCGGGTTCATGCAGTACAATGCTTCCACATCATTTTCACAGATTATCTTTGCCTCCTGTCCACACACCGGACAGGTATCCGGAATCTCCAGATTTCCACTCTGTGTAAGATTCTCCGCAATCTGTGGAATGATCATATTTGCCTTATAAACCTGAATCGTATCACCAATGCCAAGCTTCAGATCTTTTACAATACTGACGTTGTGAACACTGGCCCGGCTGACTGTCGTCCCTTCCAGTTCCACCGGATCAAAAACTGCGATCGGATTGATCAGTCCCGTCCTTGACGGACTCCATTCGATTTCCCGGAGCGTCGTCTCCCGCACTTCATCCGCCCATTTAAAAGCAAACGCATTTCTCGGAAACTTCGCCGTACTTCCAAGCGACTCTCCATAAGCAATGTCATCATATAATGCCACAAGCCCGTCCGACGGAAAATCATTGGTTACGATCTTCTCTGCAAAATAATCCATCACCTCATCCAGATTCTCAGATGTTACCACACGATACTCCACCACTTCAAATCCCTGTGTCCGCAGCCATTCCATCTGAAATTCTCTGGAATTATGCATTTCAACATCCTGCGCAGATACAAGCGCAAATGCATAAAAACGTACATTTCTCTCGGCCGTGATCTGATTATTAAGCTGGCGCACAGAACCACTGCAGAGATTTCGCGGATTCTTGTATTTCGCATCAACATCCTCAATAGAATTATTGATCCGCTCAAAATCAGAGTAAGTAATGATTGCCTCTCCACGAAGCACCAGTCTTCCCTGATATGCGATCTTCAACGGAATGTTTCGAAAAACACGTGCATTGTTGGTGATAACTTCTCCAACGATACCATTTCCCCTGGTGACTGCCTTCTGCAGTTCTCCGTTTTCGTAAGTAAGAACAATAGTCAAACCGTCCATCTTCCATGACAGCAGCGTTTTGTGATTTCCTATAAACCCCCGCAAAACTTCCCGGTCTTTTGTTTTGTCCAGAGAAAGCATCGGAGATTCATGTGTTTCCTTCGGAAGCGCGTCCACTGCCTCATATCCGACACGAACGGTCGGGCTGTCAGCAAGAACGATTCCTGTTATTTTTTCTGCCTGCTCCAGCTCGTCGTACAGCGCGTCGTACTCCCTGTTGCTCATGATTTCTCTGTCTTCCTGGTAATATGCCTTTGCCGCCTCGTTCAGCTTCTGAACCAGTTCTTTCATTCGGGTTACTTCTGCCGTTTCCATGATGGCCTCCTGTTTCTGTTATTGTTTCATTTGATGAATCACGTATCAGCTCTTTAAGCTCACTCCACTCATCTCTTTGTATTTCACGATATGCCCCGCATTTCAACCCATTCAGTGTAAGATTCATAATCCGCACTCGTTTCAGCGTACGTACCTGATATCCGAGGTATTCACACATCCTGCGAATCTGTCGGTTCAGTCCCTGCGTCAAAACAATTGTAAAACTTGTTTTGCCGGTCTTACGTACCGTACAGGGTCGCGTAACAGTCCCAAGTATCGGCACACCTGTCTGCATATGACGTACAAATTCATCCGTTACTTCGTGGTCCACAGTCACCTGATATTCCTTTTCGTGATAATTGCCTGCCCTCATGATTCGATTGACAAGCTCACCCTGATTAGTCATCAGAAGAAGTCCTTCTGAGTCTTTATCGAGCCTTCCCACCGGATAGATCCGCGTCGGATAATCAATATACTCAGTTACTGTTGTCTCCTGTCGCTGTTTCTTCGTGCTGCAGACGAGTCCCCGTGGTTTATAAAAAAGAAGCAGTACCTCCCTTTCTTCCCGCTCCACTGGTTTGCCATCCAGACAGATCACCGCATCAACAGGTATCCTCTCTCCTGTGCCTATTTTTTTCCCGTTCATGGTAACTCTTCCGGCTTCTGTCAGACGATCCGCATCCCTTCTGGAACACACTCCGGCACTGCTCAGATATTTATTTATCCTTATTGTATTCTGATCTTCTGATTTCTTTTTTTTGTCCATTGTTTTATTATATAGTGTTTTTATTTCGTCCGCAACCGGCAGTTTTATATTTTATACACCTCTTGTATTTTTTCGCCACATCATGTATGATGAAGATAATATGTAATTGTGTGATTGCACAAAGGAGGAAAATTATGTCAGATAATAACCGACAGATAAATCCCCTGCTGCTTATCATAGTCATTCTGCTTTGTCTTTTTTCCGGATTTTTCCTGCGTCAGTCATCCTACGATCCAGACTATTTTACAAAAGAATCCGTGGCCTCCACGAAAGCAGACAAAGCTTCATCAGCAAAGGATTCAAAAGACAAGACGAGCACCCAAAATTCAGATAAAAAAAAGACTTCCGGGTCAACACCATCAGCAACACCAGAACCCACTCAGAAACCAACCGAAACGCCGGTCGTTTCTGACGACAATGATGTTTCCACGGAAGCAGCCAAAGGTACATGGACTGCCAACGGAAGCAGCTGGATGTTTCTGGTTGACGGACAGCCTTACACCGGATGGCTTACCGACACTGATCATAAAAAATATTATTTCAATCAAGACGGTATCATGCAGACCGGCTGGATCGAAGTAGACAAAAAGCGTTACTACATGGATCAGGACGGTATCATGCAGACCGGTACTGTCACTGTGGGCGGAAAAACATATGAACTTCAGGCGGATGGTTCTCTGAAGAACTAGAAAAGACACAGGAAAAACTCCTGTGTCTTTTATCTTTTCTTATTTACTGAAGCAATCCACTGTAAACATATCCGGTCTCGCCATCGTAATCGATCTGAATCCAGTCACCCTCCTGACCTACTTTCACAACCTGATCACCAGTGTCAAGACCACCTATGATATCACTGTCGCTGCTTGCTTCTGCCCTGACATTACATCCTTCTGTAACTGTCAGAGTCGTGCCGTCTGCACTCGTGCCGGAAGAAGTATCTACTTCTTCACCTAGTCCATTCAAAAACTGTGCCAGAGCCGGATCATCTTTCTGTGCCTGCTCATATGCTGCCTGCACTTCTGCAGTCAGCTTCTGCACATCTTCGTCTGACTTCAGTGAATCCATATACCCAGAAACCTGTGTGTTCTGCTCGAGATCACCAAGTATCTTGTAATTATTATCACTGTCTTTTACTACATAAGAACTCCACAAAGACGGTGCCGGTGTATCAATTCCTTTGCATACAAAACTTCCCCGTGTATACACTACAAAAGAATTATCATCCAAGCCTTTCTTTGTATAAACATTGCTGACCTGATATCCTTCGATGTAATCTTTGGCATTTGTGATCTTTGATTCATCTGAGGGTGTCAGATTATTGACAACAGTTCTCAATGCGGTAATGTCTTTGTCCCCTAAAGCTTTGTAGTAACTGTTCATAAGCGCAGCAATTTCTTCGCTGCCATCCTCCAAGGGATTCGTGTCTTCTTCTTTCTTCCCGTCGTTTGTCTCCCCATCATCTTCCGGAGAAGAAGGATCAGTTCCCTGGTCGTTGTCCTGAGCTGTTGTTTGTTCTCCGTCTGAAGTTCCCTTCCCACTTCCGACACAGGCGCGAACACCAACGAACAACACAGCTACGATCACCAGAATCGCTCCGCCAAGCATAAAATAGCGAAGGTTATCTGACAACCATTCCCTGAAATTATCCAAGTTCTTGTCCTCCTTAACTTACAACGCACCGAGGCAGACCCGTACCTCGTGCAACACACCTGAAGGGAATCGAACCCCCGCACATGGTACCGGAAACCACTGCTCTATCCACTGAGCTACAGGTGCAGGCTATTAAAGCTTTTTATAATATAGCATATATTTTACTATTTGTAAAGTTTTTGAATAATTTGCTATTTATAAACAACTTTCTCAATCGCCTAATATTTTTGTATTTCTGTAATCTGTGACATGATTTCCCAGACGGAATATGGTATATCTTCCAATGCTTCCAATCTCCTGATATCCTGCCTCAGCCAGCACTTCTTTTTGCTCATCTGCCGTAATTCTTAATGCCAGATAATTACACATCTGTATTTTTCCGCCTATAGCAATTATTCGGTAATCTGGCTCCGGCGAATTAATCTCATAATAAAGCTTCCTTGATCTGCCCTGTGTCGAACGTGCATTTCTTCCTATCAAATTGTAAATGGACGGATCATATACACGCACATATGAACTTATATCGTCGTCTGATGCAAATGTAAATTTTTCGCCCTGCGCATCCGCCTGAATGAGCTCGCAAATTCCGGCAACCTCATCCGGCACCTGCTGATAATTATGAACACGTGTATAATTTCCAGCCAGATATACTTCCTTTCCACTCACTGCAACGATTCCTATACACAATACCACCAAAAGCATCTGCATGTTTTTCTGATGGTCTTTTATCAATTCTGTCATTGCCAGTGCAATTACAGGAGAAGAAGGAACCAGCCATAACACTCGCCAATAAACGCTCTCACCAATGCATTTCTGAATGACAGCAGCTGTAAGAGGACAGAAAAACAAAAAGAGCATGATCAGAAGATAGGTGAGCACATATTTTACATTTTCTTCTTTTCTTTTAAAAATGAGCAAATAAGCAGCTGCAAGAATCAACAAATATGAGAAAAGGCTGTCCCCCCAGTAATTGCTCCAGAAATTCAATATCTGATTGATTAATTCTTTCATTCAAGTTTTCTCCTGTTTACAGAACATATAAAAAGATCAGTCCCAAAACCAATGTCGGAATACAGCACAATGCACACTTCCAAATACACGTAAAATCTTTTTTATAAATCAACTTCACGACTGCAAAGCTTCCGATCAACAATGGTGCCAGTATAATTCCCATAGAAGATACCAGACAACAGCTCAAATTTGCCATCAGCATCAATCCCCATGAATATTCCGCTTTTTCTTTCATAACTATTGTCAGGCACAGATACACCAGCATCGGAATCAGGATTGCTGCCAAAATCGCTTTTCCCTGCCACAGGCGAACCATCTGAAAATTACCTGCATTATAAACAGAATATGCCGAAAAACTACTGAGCACTGCCACGAGCAGCAAATAAATATCCCGGGCTTTTCGATCATTCGGAAACCAGCATCTGCTCAAAAGACTTTGAACTATATAAACTACACCCAAAAATACTGCCGGAAATACCACATGCGCCATAATCGCAGGGTGCAGTCCGGCACTCAGCTGACTGACTACCGCAAGAAATACCGGAAACGGAGAAAGGATATATCTCTCCGGCAATACCATATAATATCTGCCTGTATCAGGGTTCACTTCAAAAATAGTGTCCGTATAAACATCTGTTGTTGCACTTGCCACAAAGAAACTGTCATCTGCATCCATATGTGCCAGAAGCGCACACATTACAATCTGGCATATAATAAGAAGAAGCGCCAACGCAAAGTAAAACGTAATCTTATTTTCCCTTTTTTGTACACTTATCACATTTTGTCTCTTCTCTTTATTTCCAACAACCGATACAACTCCCGCTACTGCCAGAAGTACTGCCACCCCACCATACAATACTGTCAGAATATGAAGGGGTGCCTTCAAAAAAGTCAATGGAAGTGTGAATATCTCCATCAATGAAAATAAGACCAGATATCCAAACGGCAGGCATGCTTCCGGACAAATGTCTTTTCTTTTTGACATAAACAGAATTCCGATTGCCGCCGGTACCAGCAGCAACCAGAATAATGCAAGTATTCCTTTCAGAATAATACTCATTTTATTTCTCCAATTTCTTTTTGAGGATTCCCATCGCAACCTTCTCCGGTGTGATCGGAAGTTCACGCACCCGGACGCCTGTTGCATTATAGATTGCTTCTGCGATTGCCGGACATGGAGTATCAATAACAAGTTCTCCGATTGATTTTGCACCAAACGGACCACTCTCTTCATAACTGCTCTCAAATGCCACACGGATGTTTCCAAAATCTTCTCTGGTCGGAATTTTGTACTGCATCAAAGAATTGTTACGGACCTTACCTTTTTCGGTATACTGAACCTCCTCAAACAGTGCCATTCCGATTCCCTGCGCAATACCTCCCTCGGTCTGCACACGGGCAAGATTCGGATTAATCGGTGTTCCACAATCTACGGCGGCCACATAGTCCAATACCTCCACAGTTCCTGTTTCTGTATCAACCTCTACTTCTGCCATACCCACCATAAACGGCGGCGGAGACAGCGGTGAAGAATGCTGTTTTACTACCTGAAGCTCAATATTATTGAAAAATGTACCCTTTAAGGCAATCTGTTCCAAAGATACTCGTTTCTCTTCTTCTTCTCCATCACAGAAGACATACGATCCGTCAAAATCCACTTTGTCCTGATCTACTTCGATCATCTGTGCGCCAAGTTCACAGATCTTTTTTCGAAGCTCCTGGCAGGCCTTCATAACTGCCACACCTGTGGTATATGTGGTTGAAGAAGCATAAGAACCGGAATCATATGGTGAAATATCAGTATCCACACTGAATACAACAATGTTTTCCATCGGTGTCTCAAGACAGTCTGCCGCGATCTGCGCCATGATGGTGTCACATCCGGTTCCCATATCTGTACATCCAAGTGCCAGAGTATAAGATCCGTCTTCATTCAACTTAATATCTGCGCCACCAACATCAACACCGGCAATCGAAGAACCCTGCATTGCCATAGCTACGCCAACACCACGCACCTTACCATTGCCCATATCACGGAACGGATATTTTGAATCCCAGTCCATCATCTCTTTGGCTCTTGCCATACATTTATCCATGGTACAGCTCTGTGCATAAGGAACATCCGGATATCCCGGAAGTGGGCCGCCCTCGATCGGCATGTTCAGCTCTTTGATTCTGACCGGATCCATGCCCATCTTGTGTGCCAGCTCATTCACTGCAGATTCGACAGCAAAGATTCCCTGCGTCGCACCATATCCACGATAAGCTCCTGCTGCCTGTACATTCGTATAAACTACATCAAACGCAAAACGATATGCTTCTGTGTGACGATAAAGACCTATAGATTTGTGTCCACTTAAGCCAACTGTGGTGGAACTGTGTTCGCCATATGCCCCCGTATTTGATAATGTATATACATCAATTGCTTTAATGATTCCATTTTCATCTGCACCGGCACGCACTGTAATTTCCATCTCATGACGCGGTGAAGAACAGATCATAGATTCATATCGTGAAAAGATCATCTTTGACGGACGACCGGTTTTCCATGTAACGATTGCCGGATAAATTTCACTGACGGATGTCTGCTTTGCACCAAAACCACCGCCAATCCTAGGTTTGATGACACGCACTTTAGATGCCGGAATGTCCAACGCCCTTCCTACAATTCTTCGTACATGAAACGGAATCTGTGTAGATGAAAGTACAACCAGTCTGCCAAAATGATCCATATAACAGGCCGTACGGAAAGTCTCCATCATAGTCTGCTGATTTGCTTTTGTGTGATAAGTCTGCTCTACAGTATATTTACACTCGCTCAGGACTTTATCCACATCACCGTGCTCTTCCAGTGCTTCCGCGCACAAGTTACGTTTATTATTTCCACCAAGCGGGATTTTTAGTTTCCAGTTTTCTTCCGGATGAACCAGAATCGGATTGTCTTTTGCTTTATGCATATCAAGAACCGGTGCCTCGACACGATACTGTACTTTGATTCTTTTTAATGCTTTGTCTACCGCTTCCTCGGTCTCTCCGGCAACAATTGCAACTACATCTCCGACAAAACGTACATGACGGTCGATGATCAGACGGTCATCCGGACTCATCTCCGGTGCTGTCTGTCCTGCCAGTGTAAAACGTTTCTGTGGAACATCTTTATAGGTAAGAATGCATGCGATTCCTGCAACCTTTTCTGCATTTCCGGTCTTGATATCCTCCACCCATGCGTTTGCATGCGGGCTTCGCAGAATTTTTACGATCAGGCAGTCCTTTGGAGCCAGATCATCAGTATACACCGGTTTTCCAGTTACCAGTGCCATTGCGTCTGTTTTGCGTACAGGCTGATTTACATATTTCATTTTATGCTTCCTCCTGTGCTTTTTTGTATTTCAGAAATTTCAAAATGCTCGTTGTCTGAGAAACAAATCCTGAACATCTGCATAAGTTGCCTGCAAGATATTCTTTGATCTGTTCTTCCGTAGGCTCTTTGAGTTCACGCAGCATTGCAAATACATTCATAATAAATCCCGGATTACAGAAACCACACTGCTCAGCGCCTTCATTTGCAAGAAAGCTTCCAAACTCCTGCGCCTCTCTCTGCATTCCTTCCAGTGTCACAACTTTTTTGCCATCAATTCTTGCAGCAAGCACTGAACATGACAGTACCGGTCTCTCATCAAGTAATACGGTACAAAGTCCACAGTTTGCCGTCTCGCATCCTCTCTTTACACTGAAGCAGCCTTTTTCTCTCAGGAAATCAATGAGAAGCATCCCAGGTTCTATCTCTTCCTGGCGGTAAGCGCCATTCAGCCAGAAACTAATATTCATCTTTCATTCCTCCTACTGTTTCCCATGTTCTTCTTGTGAACACTTCAACAAGAAGTGTTCTGTATTCTGCGGAGGCACGCATATTTCCGGAAGTTTTGACATTTGCAGCCGCATATTCTGCAAACTTCCTGATGGCTTCCTCTCGCTGCTTTTTCGTCATATTCTTAAAATTTTTAAGAATATGATCTTTATCTTCAACTACAACAGCATGTCCCGGTCTTGCACCAATCACTGTCCGCGCTTTTTCTCCGATCATAGATGCTACGCATGTCAGTACCGGGAAATCCGTCTTTGTATTACGCTGGCTCATATAACAGACACGAAGAGGCTGTTTTTTTACAATAATATTGACCAGAATATCATTGTCCTTCTTACGGTTTACAAATTCTGTCAGCGGAATCTTTCCTGCATCGTAAAGTTCCACCCATGTATCCATACCCAGAAACATGGTCAGCACATCAGAAAATCCATAGCGTCCCCAAATGCTTCCCCCTACTGTCGCACAGTTGCGAAACTGCACTCCGACAATGTGTCGCAGACTTTCCTGTATGGCTCCATGTGTGTATTCATTCAGACTTTCATTTATCTCCAGTTCCCGAAGTGGTGTCATACAGCCGATCACAAATTCATCGTCAAATTCCTGAATCGTATCCAGCCCCAGCCCCGAAAGATCAATGGCTGTGGAAATATTACGATTTCCCATCTTCAGCCACACCATTCCGCCAAGGACAATTGCTGTTTTTTTCTGATTCAGCTCATACGCTTCTGCAACGCTTTTTACTTTCACATAGCTTTTAATCTTTAGCATCTGTGTATCGTTTCCTTTCTGTCATCCAATTTCGAATATGCACAGGCATACTTAATTTAAGTTTAGCAGAATTTTTTTTAAATTTCCATAGTCATATCTATATTTTTTGTGTTTGTTTTCTGTGAAATATGCATAAAAAAGCCTTCTTTACATTGACAATGTCTCTTCACTGTCGATGTAAAAAAGGCTTTATATTCAATAAAGATCAACGGTTGTTGATAGCAGTTACAAGGGCGTCAATAGAGGCTCTGATAATGTCAGGATTCACTCCTGCGCCCCATGCAAGGGTGCCGTCCGGTTTCTGGATACCGACATATGCAATCGCTTTGGAGCTGGTGCTCTTTTCAAGTGCATGTTCCTGATAAGTTACCAGTGTAAACTTCATCTCGTATGCCTTCCTAAGTGCATTGCTGACTGCATCCAGACGTCCGTTTCCAGTTGCCTCAGTCGTGATGGTCTTACCATTGAAGGTAGAAGTTACCTGGGTTGTAATACCGCCATCTTTCTGCTGGAAATGAACTTCATTGATACTATATGGTTCCACAATATTTTCAAATGTAGATTTAAACAAGTTGAAGATCTCATCCGGATGAAGTTCTTTATGGCTGTGATCGGAAACAGCTTTTGCTGCATATCCCATAGCTTCACGCATTTTTGGAGGCAGGTTCAGACCGTATTTTGTCTCAAGAATATATCCGACTCCACCTTTACCAGACTGGCTGTTGATACGGATAACATCAGCATCGTAGTTTCTTCCGACATCGGTCGGGTCAATCGGCAGATACGGAACCGTCCAGCGACTCGGATCTTTTTCTTCTCTCCAGTGCATGCCCTTTGCGATAGCATCCTGATGAGAACCTGAGAATGCTGCAAATACAAGCGCACCACTGTACGGACTTCTCTCATCTACTTTCATTCCGGTACATTCTTCGTAAACTTCGCATACATGCGGCATATTTGAGAAATCCAGTTCCGAATCCACACCCTGTGAAAACATGTTCATGGCAAGTGTTACAATATCTACATTACCGGTACGTTCTCCATTACCAAACAATGTTCCTTCGATTCTGTCTGCGCCTGCAAGCAGTCCCATCTCAGAATCTGCAACGCCACATCCACGGTCGTTGTGCGGATGAAGAGATACAATCACATTTTCACGATATTTTAAATTTTCACACATATACTCGACCTGGCTTGCATATACATGCGGCATGGAGTGCTGTACAGTAACCGGCAGGTTGATGATTGCTTTGTTGTCTGCAGTTGGTTTCCATACATCCAGGACTGCGTTGCACACTTCCAGTGCATATTCCGGCTCTGTTCCGGTAAAGCTCTCCGGGCTGTATTCAAACTGGAAGTTTCCTTCTGTCTGATCAGCCAGTTCTTTCAGAAGTATTGCACCATCTACGGCAATCTTTAAGATTTCTTCTTTTGATTTCTTAAACACCTGTTCTCTCTGTGCAACAGAGGTAGAGTTGTATACATGTACGATTGCCTTCGGAGCACCTTTGACTGCTTCAAAAGTCTTACGGATGATGTGCTCTCTGGCCTGTGTCAGTACCTGGATCGTTACATCGTCCGGAATCAGGTTCTGCTCGATCAGTGTACGGATAAAGGTATATTCTGTTTCAGATGCAGCCGGGAAACCAACTTCGATTTCTTTAAATCCAATCTCAACAAGCAGTTTGAAAAATTCCACTTTCTGCTCAAGGCTCATCGGGATTACTAGCGCCTGGTTTCCGTCACGCAGGTCTACACTGCACCAGATCGGGGCTTTATCTACATATTCTTTTTCTGTCCATTTCATACATTTTACTGGTGGCATAAAATACTGTCTTTTGTATTTTGTTACGTTTTTCATGATCATTCCTCCATTTTCGCTGAATGTTTTGCTGTGCAGGGCAAAAAAAAATCTCTCATCTCTACAGACTACTGTAAGAGACGAAAGACAACTATCTTCGCGGTACCACTCTTATTTATGAACGGTTCATACACTCATGGGATACGGAACTAAAAAGTACTTATATCCTCTCCATATAACGGTGGATACCGTCTGCGCCTACTATCCATTATGGAATTCGGACAGATGCTCAAAGGCGAGTTCCATGAATTCCTTCTACTGTCTCGCACCACCCGACAGCTCTCTGTACTCCAGTCCTCACGTACTATTCCTCATCAAAGCATTTCGCATATTTTGTCGATGCATAAAGACTAACATGTCAACGGATGATTGTCAAGTGGGAATTTACTTCCGCATAGCCCTGAATATGCAAAAACGCCCTGCCGTAAGCAGAGCGTCCCCACATTTTTCTGATATCAGCCTTTTAATCTGCACACCATATCCCAGAGTGCTTTTGCTGAATTAAAGTTATCCGGAATAATATCTGCCGGAGTGATCGTGATGTCAAATTCATCCTGTAATTCACTTACGATAGACAGAATTGCAAAAGAATCCAAAATACCATCATCGATTAAAGTTGTACAGTTTTCATAATCTGCGTCTGGCTGAATGTCTTCCAGAATTTCAATTAATTTTTCCATTTTAGTTCTCCCTTTAATTTTCTGAATTTAAAACATCAGTATGTATGCCATCCCGCACTAAATGAAGTCCATCTGCCTGTGTCCAGAAATAGATTTTCGGAAGCGGACGACTCAGAAACAGATAAATTCCTTCTGTTACAGAATATGCACCTACTCTTTCAAAAACCAGTATATCACAAATTTTCGGATTTCGCAGTGGAAATTGTTTTACGATCACATCACTGACTGTACAAAGTGCACCACATAAGTTCCAGTGTTGTTCTTCACCCACGGTCTTTTCATGGCCTTCAAAGTCCAGTTGGCTGCAGTACGGATGTTTCATCGCCATTGCCTGTCCATAATAATTTAAATGATTGATTCCTCCATCCAGTATTACATATGGCTGTTCTTTGTTTACTTTCATATCTACAATCGATGTGATGTAATATCCACAGGAGGCAGCCAGAAACCTGCCCATTTCAAGAACGATCCTGCCTTTAAACTGCAATCCATCAAGAATTTCTACAAATTCTCCCAGCAGTTCTTCTGTCCGCATACTTTTATCTTTCACAAAATATGGTACAAAGAGTCCCGGACCATATTCAAGTGTCCTGATTTCCATCCCACCGATTTCCTCTAACTCTCTGATAAAAGCATCCAGATGCTCCAGTTCCTCCTGCATCTGAGACAGATTTCTTTTCTGTGTTCCGGAATAAAACTGTATTCCCTCAATCTCTATACCTGTATATTTTTCTCTTTCTGAAATTATTTTACGTATTTCCGCTTCATCAATACCAAACTGATTTCCACTTGTAACACGTATCAGAACCGAAAGAGTTATTCCGTGACGGACTGCAGTATCATTCAGTACTTTCAGATGCTGCAGAGACTCCACTGTATAAGTTCCCCGGTTTCCGTAAGTATCCAGCATATAAGCTATATCATCCGGATTTTTGTATACACCTGAAAGTACAATTTTCTCCATTGGAATCCCGGCTCTTTCACAAATTCGAAATTCGCCCGGTGAGCATACTTCCAGAGAAGAAACAATCTCCAGCATTGGTTTTATCAGAAATGGATTTGCCTTCATCGCATAGCAGATTTCTGCTTTCCCGGTCAGACATCTTTTGACTTTTTCAGCGAATTCTTTCATTTTATCCAGATCAAAGACATATGCCGGTGTTGGTATATGTTCTTTTTCTATCAGTTGGTTCATAAATCTGTATTCTGACATTACCTGTTGTCCTCCTGATATTCTGTCATAAGTGCTTTGCGGTCGATTTTTCCGTTTTTAGTAAGCGGCATCTGTTCCACCTGACGAAATGCATTTGGAACCATAAACGCTGGCAAATACTGCTTTAATGCTCTGACGATCTCTTTTCGCTCAACATTTCCTTCATAAAAAGCTACAATTTTACTTTTACCCTGATCAAACAGACAGCAGCTTCTTATTATCTCAGGGATTTTATCCATTGATGCCTCTATTTCTCCCAATTCGATCCGATGTCCCATGTGTTTAATCTGAAAATCTTTTCTTGTTGCAAAGCATAGTTCACCCAGATTATTATAATACGCCAGATCGCCGGTACGATACATTGGTTCCAGATATCTGTCATTAAGCGGGTTCTGTACAAAAGCCTTTGCTGTCTGCTCCGGATTTCTGTAATATCCAAGTGCAAGTGCACTTCCGGTTACACATACTTCTCCATTCTGATTTCTTTCTTCCACAAGGTGATTCTCTTCATCCAGAAGGAATACTTTTTCATTCGGAAAAGCTTTTCCCATTGGAAGGACATCACCCGGCTGAAATTCTCTGTTTACAACGTAATATGTACAGTTACAGGTAATTTCTGTCGGACCGTAAATATTTACATACATCGTATTTGGAAGATATTTTCTCCAGATATTCAGATGCTTCACCGGCATGCTTTCACCTGAAAATAGAATTTTATTTATCTTTTCCGGTACCTTATATTCAAATCCATTCAGAGTTGAAATAATGCACAATGCAGAAACTGCCCATACTAATGTAGTAACTTCTCTCTCAATCAGAAAATCGATCAGTTTAGTCGGGAAAGAAAATAACTGTTTCGGTATAATCTGTACAGTTGCACCGGTCTTCAGCCCGGAATAAATATCCTTCACAGATACGTCAAAATCCCACGGCGCCTGATTTCCGATAACATCCTTTTCTGTAATATTAAACAGCTCCGTAAAACAGTCAATAAAGTCCAGAACTGAACGATGTCCCACAACAACACCTTTTGGAGTTCCGGTAGAACCCGAAGTAAAAATACCATACAGCGGATCTACATCTACTGCCTGATTTCTGATGGTCTCCAGTACTATCGGATCTTCCTGTACAGCATTAAGCTCCGAAAGCATAAGAACCTTCCCCTCAAAGCCCAGTTTTTCCAGATCCTTTAAATATTTTTCTGATGTGATGATGACTTCACTTTGCAGAATATCCAGAATCTGATTCAGACGGCTGGCCGGCTGTTTCGTATCAATCAAAACATAAAAACAGCCTGCATAGACAGCTCCCATAAACACACCTATTGTCTCAACGCTCTTTTCCATAAAAACCGGAATCGGATTTCTCGGAGCAATATATCTGCTCAACGCTGTTCCTATCTTTCTGCCTGTGCATTCCAGTTCCTTAAAAGTACAGGAGGTATTTTCATCTGCAAACGCAGTTTTATCCGGATATTTTTGTGCCGACTTCTCCAGATATTCCAGAATGTTTTTCTTCATTTTTCTCCCTTCTTTCTTTCAGTCAGTCTGCCGACTCTGTTTGGTTCAGTACCTGTGCAAGGACTTTTGAGTATGCTCTTGCAGCATCTCCGTTCATATGCCCGTCATAATCGGTATATGCCTTTGCATTATGTGTGAATGCTTTAAAATATTGTGTATTAAAATTGATATAATCCACACCCTGTTCCTCAAAGAATTTACCGAAATATTTCCATGCGGCATTGTAATTGTCGCTGTGGTCTTTCAGTGTCGCAATTGGAACCGGTGTTGTTACTGCCACAAATTCAATATCATTCTCTTTACAGAAATCTATCAGCTTCTTCAGATATTTCATATTGGACGGAGTGACTTTGCCATCTTCATATAATTTGATCTCTGTCTTTTTCAGTTTAGAAGTATCCACTGGATATCTCTCGATAAAACCGCTCTCATGATATTCCTGTGAATCACTCTTAAGATCTGTAATGCTGTAATCCTTTTTTATTTTCTGAAGGAATGTTTCCTTCACTTTCGGCACTTCATAACTTAGAGAATATTCATACCAGGGAAACAGGATCGTACGGAAATTACATTTTGCGATTGAGTTCCAGAAATATTCCAATTTTGCCTTTGAAAAAGGAAATTCATGATAAAACAGCAGGTAATTGTTGCCTTCTTCTTTCTCAGAAACAAAATATCCCGGATCCACTTCATAAATAATTCTTTTCGGATTCTGTTTCTCAGCAATCAGTCGGGCAAGATAATACGCATCAATTCCGTATTCTCCGCCCACACATAAATTATGTCCTGTTCTTCCGGTGATTTCTTCCATCACTTCAGGATCAATATCCATTTTTCCATGAGAGGTGCCCAGAATAATATCATCAAACTGTTCGCTGACGACAGCATGAACATCATTTCTCATAAATGTACATGGATAAAGTGCAGTATCCAGCCCTTTTAGAAGGATACCACATATTACAAGTACAAGAACTGTTTTTAATATTTTTTTAGAACTGTGCATAAATAAAACCTCTCGCTACCGCTGTGGAACCAAAGAATCCGATGGAAACCAGCAGACAAAAATATACTGCAACTGTAACAGGAAGAGGAAGTTTTGCCAGAGATTCCCTGATCTTCATACCTCTCTCCTGAAGTACACTGACTACAAATAAGATCACACATCCTACCGCAAGGATAAGAAGCGCATATGGTGTGAATGCGGTTCCCTGCTTGCCTGCCGGAATCTGTAAGATCTGTGACGGGTTAAATCTGGTCACTGACAGTTTCATCATATGCAGTGCTGCTCCCATATCGTCCGGACGGTCAAAATACATACTGATCACAGTAAGGATAAATGTCCTGATCACCGTGAACACATAATACCATGTTTCCTTTCCGCTGATATGAAGTTTCTTTTTCCAGCTACGATAATTACCTGCCATAAGACCACTGAACGCTATAATCAGGCCGTTATACAGACCATAAATAATATATTTCCATGCTGCGCCATGCCATACACCAACTACAAAGAAAACAATAATATTTGCAAGACAGATTGGAAGTGTACGACCTGTCTTTCGGCCGAAGACTTTTTTAGCCCATTTGCTAAAGCTTCCCATCCAACGCGACAATGTAACCGGGTAAAAAACATAATCTTTCATCCATGTACCAAGCGTAATGTGCCAGCGATGCCAGAAATCTGTAACGGAAACTGCAAAAAACGGACGCTTGAAGTTTTCATCCAGTTCGATTCCAAACATAGACGCAATACCAATAACAACATCCATTCCTCCGGAAAAGTCTGCGTACAGCTGAAGCGTATACAAAAGAATTCCAATAAGTGCAAGTCCGCTGTACTGATCCGGATTTGCAAAAATCTCATCTACAAATACCGCCGCCCAGTCTGCAAGGATCATCTTTTTGAAAAAGCCCCATAAAATACGCTCAAACCCTCTGGCAATATTTTTTCCCTCGAATTTATGTGGTGCATAAAACTGATTTGCAAGACGGCTGTATCTTCCGATCGGCCCCTGAAGGATCTGCGGGAAGAAAGATACAAACAATGCATATTTCAGAGGATGCTTCTCAGCCTCACATCGTTTCCAGTAGACATCCAGAAGATAGCCGGATGACTGAAAAGTATAGAATGATATTCCAAGCGGAAGCAGGATTGCCATACCCCTTAAATTCATATGAAACAGCGCATTCAGATTTTCGATTGCAAAATTAGTATACTTAACTGCCCCAAGCATACCAAAGTTTAAAATCAGGCCAAGAATCAATATATTCCGTGCTGTCTTATGATTTTCCTGAGCTTCCATTTTTTCGATCATAAGTGCGGCAATCCATGTGACGATCGTAGAAAACAGGATAAACACAACAAATCTCGGACCACCCGCTACGTAATAAATGTAACTGAATACAAGAAGTACCAGCCACTGCCATTTATGAGGCACTATGTAATAAACCAGTACAGATGCAGCCACAAACAGCAAAAAAAGATTTGATACTAACGACATAATAATTCTCCTGAGCAAATCATAACAGGGCGCTGCACTAATTCCTTAATGCAGCGCCCTGCCCTTTTCTTTTCATTTAATTTAAAATTGCATTATCCAGACAGCCGTCAGCGGAACCACCCTCATCTGATCCACTGTCATCTGATCCTGCAGCATCATAGCTGTTGTCATCGTAATCATAACTGTTATCATAATCATAGCTTTCATTATAATCATAGCTATTGTCGTAGCTTTCCGTTGCCGGCTGCGCAACCGGAGCAGCAGTAGGTGTCGGTGCCAGAGCTTTTTCGTTTTCCAGAGTATTAATAGATTTCTTCTGGCTGGCGCTGTCAAATACAAGATATGCTACGCTTCCTTCCAGATGAAGTTCTGCTTCCTCTGTATCCCCAAACGGGAATGTATGGATTTCAGATGTTGTTCCATCTTCAAAAGTAAGCTGAATATTATATTTCGGAATTTCTTTTTCCTCTGTATTCTCAGCATTTTCTTCTGTCTTGGCATCCTCTGTCTTTTCTGCATCTGAAGTTTCATCTTTTTTATTCAGATCAAACCACAGTTCGCGTTCTTCGTCTGCTGCAAACTTGTCGTCTTCTTTCAGAAAGTTATCCGGATACTTTTCATCTTTTTCATTCTTAATGGTAAAACCGGTAATCACTTTGCCAGTCAGGTTTTTGAGTTTGACATCCAGAATGCCTTCTGTCTCTTTCTCCGGTTTTTCACCGATGGTCTTTAATTCTTCTGTTTTTTCTTCAGAAGTCTCATCTGCTTTTGCAGTGTCTTCTGTCTGTTCTGCGGTATCTGCTGCCATAGCTGTCTGTGCAAATAAAATGCTACTTCCGAGCATTGCTGTCATTAAAACTGTTACAATTTTTTTCTTCATTATTTTAATTCTCCTGCTGTCTCTTATTTTGTTTTATAATATTTCAGAGTTCCCTTCTGTCCGTATCTGATCTGATATCCGGTGTAACCCTTTTTGCCATACTCACTCTGGAAGTTTGGATCATATACATAAGTTCTGTTTCTGATTTTGATTTCAACCCATGCATGTGGCGCTTTACCTTTACCTTTTGCCACATAACCGCTCACATATTTTGCATTATATCCTGCAACTTTTGCCATCTGATAGAATGTAGCAGCCTGTACATAACAGTCACCACATCCTCTCTGGAAACCATACTGAGCATAGTAGATTGCATTTTTTCTTGCGACTCTGTAATTTGCTACATAACGCAGAGAAGAAGACCAGTTAAATGCCTTTTTCAGGTTGTTACCACATCTCTGATAACGAATTGCTGCCAGTGTCTCGACAGCTGACAGTCTGGTCGCACGTCCATTTCTCGCAATTTTATAATAAATTCTGGAATTGTATCTGTAATACGGTCTGTTTGTCACCAGTCTGCCGTTTTTTGCAAAAACATACGTATATCTGCCAATTTTCTTTACACCGGTAACTTTTCTGCCATTTTGGTCGTAATAATATCTGCCATCTTTACTCCATGTATTTTTTAAAGTTTTTGTGGTTGTAGTAGCTGCTGCAACTGTCTGCACTTCCATAACCGGAGCTACCACCGGAGCTGCTGCGATCACAGCACTGAGAATCATTGCGGTAATTTTTTTATTCATTTTCATTTATTTTTCTCCTCTTTCTTAATCTCTCTGCATAATACCTTCTACAACTTCTGCACTTGCTCCCTTTCCTGCCGGGCGGAACACACTCAGTGCAAGGCTGCCATAAATATAAGTTACATCGGAGCCGTTTCCAAAACATGAATCTTTGCTGATATGCATTTTACTGTATTTGCCAAGTAATTTTTTAATCTGTCTTGCGTTCTTGTATGTTTTTGATGCATTTCTGTATACAGTTGTTTTTTGTCTGTTAAACACACCATTTGAATTGAAGTAATACAGTCCCGGCATTGCATCTTCAGAAGTAATTCCACAACGAATCCCCTTCATCATGTGTCCCTGATAGTCAAAGCCGTAATATCTGCCGTTAATTTTTTTTACAACAATTCCGGTAGTTCCTACATAGTTCCTGTCTGCATGATATGCTCTGCCATTTTTGTCAAAATAAAATCTAAAACTTCTGTTGCCAACTTTAATTGTACGCCACTGATTGCGAACTCTTTTGCCGTTTTCGTAACCATAATATTTGTTTTTAAGTACCGTTTTAGCTGCTGCCTGCACCTCAACCGGCTGTGATGCTGCTAAAACAACCGGTGATGCTACAAGAAGCATGAGTAGCAGCATTGCCATGATTTTTTTTAATCGTTTCATGTCTCTTCTCCTTTTTCGATTCATATTCTGTGATTTTGAAATTATGTCCGTTACTCAACCTATCACATGTTACATTATAATATATCTTTTACATAAATTCAATGCATCAGGGCTAATTTAATATAGTAAAAAGCTTCGAAATACATAACTGTATCTCAAAGCTTTTCTCCATTCTGTCCTCAATCGGGGCAACAGGATTTGAACCTGCGACCTCACGGCCCCCAGCCGTGCGCGCTACCAAGCTACGCCATACCCCGGTGAGGATTATTATATCAAGCAGCCTGCGGTTTTGCAACCGTTTTCTCTATACTTTCTTCTATCCGTTTCAGTGCCGGATACTGATTTTATTGCGTATAACATCTGTATGACTATACCTGTCATATTTTGTCTTTTTATTTGTAAATGTAACTGCTGCTTTTTTATTATTTTTGTCAAGTGTTACTGTTCCTGTCCGGTCATTCAGACTCACATTTGCCGTCTGTGCTGTAATACTTTCAAATACATAACGTAAAGTTTTCTTCTCACTGACCGTGTACCTTCCCAGCGGAATAGTCGAAAACGTACAGCTCAACACCGCGTATCCTCTATCTGTCGGATATTCACCCTTACGAAACTCCACAAAATCCTCATATGCATGCGAAATACCTTTTCCATCTGTTCCGGTCACACAGAATCGAAAAACAGGATTTCCATGCGCCCATATAATGTCCTGCTCTCTGATTCTTTTTGTGATCACAATCTGCCCGTCCGGAATTTCTCTCGGAATTTCTCCTTTTACCCACGAAGAATTTGTCTGCTGCGTATCCTTTATTTTATCTGATACAATTGTTCTGGACGCCTTGTTTTCAATCGAATAAGCACTTCCATTCTGACTTATATGATTATGCGAACTTATTACTGTATTACTTCCGGCTGTAACTTTTATCCGAAAATAGTATGTCACATCATTAAATGCCTCTTCACTTTTCAGATAAGATGTGTTTGCAGTAAATGTAATCGTGTTTTTCGTATTCTCAATTCTGAATCTGGATGTCACATCTTTTCCTGCCGAAGTTGTAACGCTTCCACTTCTGAATTTCAGACAGGAATCCAGTGTATCTTTCAGAACAAAAGAACTATAGGAGCCAGGCATCAACCTCTGCGCAATCACATAATCATATTTTTTTCCTTCCTTTATGCCATATGGAGGATCTGTCCGTGTAAATTCATGTTTTGTCATACTGTTATAAGCAGCACCGTCATTTCCCACTCTTTTTTCTGGTTTGGGGTTCGGTTCATATGTACCTACTGTTTTCCCTGTTGTCAGAAAAAACGCATTCTGTGGATACGTCTCATTGTTCCAGCTCTCCTGAGAATTCCAGTTCAGCATAAAGTATCCATCAAAGTCAAGCTGGCACCATGCTTTCACATCATCAGTATCAATATCTTCTCCTTCCGGACTTGACAGTTCATTGTAAACGGCGCCATTTGCAATCATAGCCGTTGTTTTTTTCAGATAATCATAGCCCTTGCACAGATAAATCCGATTCACGCCCCAACCATCATAAACACGAATTCCCTGGCCTGCATCCAGATCCTTCAATGTCACATGTCCTTTTGGAGAAATTTTATTCTGTGTTGCATGATCCAGAAATTCAAAACGAAATCTTACAGTTCCCACTCCAATTGTATTAAATGCAATTCTGTTTTTGTAAAACAATATACATGGAATAATATTTCTTCCATCATTTCCTATATGATTTTTATTTACAGGTCCCCATTTCACTGCTGTCACTTTCAAATCTACAACTTTCCCATTATACTCCCCTACATTACTATATATGGCAGTAATAGGGTCTGCATAATCCTGATCATCAATTACGCATCCCAAAAATGTTTTACAGTATTCTTCCGTAAATCCACGTTCATCGCCATACCAGTTATGCATTTTAGTATTCAAAGTTCCATTATACCTGCTGATAGAAACAAGACTGCTGGTATTTGCCCGGAAAGCATAAGTAAATGCATATTCGCTTCTCATCTGATAATCAGCAGCTACCCATTTCACCGGGACGCTGCTCGTTGCTCTTGCAACCATTGCTTCAGGATCTGCTGCGTCAAATTCATCGGCCTCATCTCCTTCTGCCGAAAACACTTCCTCTGCTCCATTGTCATTATCCGCTGTCTCAATCGATATATCCGGGAATTCCGCCACTGCATCTTCGTCCGGTATATCTTCTGTCAGATTCTCTTCACATTCCTCAGCATCAATAATAATTTCATCTGTGTCATTCTCTCCATCTGCTTCGTCTTCTGCTGTGTCCTCTGTGTCCTCTGTGTCCCCTGTCTCATCTTCCTCACTGTCCGCTCCATTTTCCAAACCTTCCATACTTTGATTCAGATCCACAGCCTGTTCTGTTTCCGAAAAAGCTGCTGCTGATTCTACAGGCAGCGACATTCCATACCACAAACTTAAAATCATCACAACCATAAGACAGATACCCGTGATTTTTCTTTTCATGATTTTTTCGCCCCTTTCCATTTTTTTATGACTGGTATACTGATGCCAGCTGCAAGAAACAGTAAGAGCATAAGTTCTACCGGCATGGGATCACCTGTTTTTACGGACGATTTCTGTTTGCTGCCAGTATCCTTAACAGATGACTGAAAAGAATCCCCGGAAAAGCTTTGATCTTCATTTTCGTTTTGTTCTTCTGTCGTATCCATCTCAGAAGTTTCATCTTGAACAGAAAATATCCACGAAACATCTGTTTTCTTTAAAGCCCATGCATTATCCCATTCTTTCGGAATTTCCAGTGAGAATTTAAGTTCACCTGACGCTTTGCTTTTAAAAACTCCAAGCGAATGATTCTTTTGAAGTTTTGCAGCATCCAGTGTTCCACTGTAAAGTACATTTTTTCCCATGGAAATCTGAAAGCAGATATTTTTCAGCATATCCATTTTTTCTTTTGATCTTCCCTCTGTACTGACTCTGAAAAAAATCTCCGCATCCTTCTTTGTCGTATTTGACACCTTTACTGTATCTGCCAGAACATCTCCAGGCATTGCCGTTTCCAAATTCGCAAAGAAATCATCCGGGACTGCAATCAGTTTGTGTGCTTTTCCCTGAAATTCCACAGACAGTTTTCGTTCACCCTTTTTGCAGATCATTGTTCCATTTGTTTCATGGACACAATCCTGAATTTCCTGATTTCCCCACGGTGACATGGCGTTAAAATCCGGTTTGAAATTAGCAGCCTGTATCGCATCCGCCTGCACGGTAATATTCAGTTTCTGCCCACTATGCTCTTCTGTCCATCCTGCTGGAACAGATACACTCTGAAAAAGATCCACAGATTCCTGTTTTTTCAAAACCTTCGTATAATAATAGTAATCCCCTCGCTTTATCCACCCTGCTGAAATTCCTTCTATATTACGGTCACTCAACATTCCCATATCGTCTTTATCGCTTCCGTAACTGATATGCGCCCGTATCCAACATGGAAGAGCCCTGTTCTTAATACGCGGAATCTTTGAAATCCGTTCGCCAGGAAATATATATGCCGGATCACGATATTTCACTTCTCCGTTTCCTTTTCGCGCAAACTCTGTCATATTTATCCGAATATCTCCCATGGTGATATGATTTTTGATTTCCAGACTGTCCGAAAAATAGCCATAAACACCTGTTGCCATGCAAAGCAGCGCAGCAAGAATTCCAACCAGCATTTTTCTTTTTTTCTTCACATGTCCACCTGCCTTCTCAACCCTGTTTTTCATAAGCTGCCCATGCTGCCTGATAGGATTCATATGGTTTTGCCTCTACCGACTCCTCATAGACCTGAATTTGGAAATCCTTCAATTCCTCCCAGTATGTTTTTTCAATTTTTCCTGCTTCTACCATGAACTCTGTACACAATGGTCTGGTCGATTCTCCTTCTTTTAATACATTTTTGTAATAAAAGAATCCATCATCGCTGTATACCCAATCGGTCGTATTCATTCCTTTCATTGTGACAGCCCTGCCGATATCACTGTTTGAATATTCCAGAGAAACGCGCACAAAACAGTCTACGCTCATTCCCTCCGCACCCTGTTCACGATTTGTTACCCATATTTTTTTCGTGATATCCGTATTCTTATCCGGTACAACCGGCGTCGGAGAAGGAAATTCTTCTCCGATTCCAGTTGTATTATTTCCCACACATATGATATTTTCTGCTGTATCAAAAGCACTTTGATATGCTGCAATTCCCCGCACAGTTACCAGAATCCCCATTGCGGCTGCCAGAGCTGTGATTCTCTTCTTCCTTCCTGTCATACTGTTTCCTGCTTTCTGCTATTCCGTTACTTTTCCATCCTGCTCCCTGTTCTGATTTACATATTTTTCATAGGCTGCTTTAATCTGTTCCGGAAGATTATCGGAACTGCCACCTGTATAAGATGTCTGTATCGCATAGGCTCTGACCGGAATTTCAAGTGTCTGTCCGTCCAGCTGCCCCTCAATCAGATTCAGGAACTTTACAGTATCAAATAAAGCTTCCGAAGTTTCCTGCGGTTTCAGTATTTTTTTGTACGCATATGTATATACCCTCCGGTTTTCTATATTCTGCGCATTGAGCTGCATCCAGCTTGCTTTCGCTTCAAAAGAAAATAATTCCTGTACCTTTTTCCCCAGGCGGTCACCACTTTCCGCTGCCGCCTCCACATTCGCCATCGGAATTGAAACTTCCATATATACAAATGCATCATTTGTTCCTGTGTTCGTGATCTGCGGATCTTTATGAATTACTTTTGACGGTTCAATTATCCTATTTTCTTCGGGTTTCCATTCTGGCTCTTTCAATTCGATATCAACTTTTCCGACCGTAAACTCATTGGATACTTTCTCATAATCCGTCAGATACGCAGACACGCCTCCAACTGATGCCAGACATAAAATTCCTGCCAGTGCCATAATTTTCACTGTATTTTTTTTCATATTTGTTTTCTGCGCCTTTTTTCGATGCGCTCTCCTTTCCATTCAATTACCAGAAAGACCAGTTCCTGAAAGATCATAAGCAGCAACAGCATTCCGACTGTTTTATCCTTTAAAAGCTCTGCTGCATAACCTAAAAGTGGAACTGTCAGAATCACCGTTCCTATGATCTGTTCTGATTCCAGCAGTGATACATCCTCCATATTATTTGCATCACCTTTTGTTATGTAACTCTGTTTCTGTTTTGCAACTACTCTGTGACTGACTTTTCCCTGCGCATTTCGAAACGTTACAATATCTCCGACAGATGGCTCTGTTCTTTTTGTATCTGTAAAAACAATTCCTCCTGTTTTTAGCGTCGGTTCCATAGAACCGGACATAACAATATCCACAGAAATACCAATCTTCGGTAGAAAAAAAACAGCAAGACCGAAAAAGCCGATCACAGTCAGTAAAATTCTTGCGGCTTTTTCCGCAATTCGCATAAATCACCTGCTTTCTTATCGTGGAATAAAATACAAAAATAAATGGATTTTTTGCAGATCTGCATTGATTGATAAAATCAAGATTGTCTTAAGATGGTTTAATCTTATGCTCTGAGCGCATAAAAGTCAATAAAATTCGTTCGTCATGTTTTGACAGGATGATACGTCAAAAAACGACACATCCAAAAGGATGTGCCGTTATAATCAAAAATTATCGAACCTCAAACTCCACTTTGTTACGTTTGAGTAGCGTAAATTTTCTTGCGAAAATTTACTTAGTTGTTAATGAGCTTGTCTTCGCCGTTCCAGCTGTACAGTTTACGGATTTCTTCACCAACTTTTTCTGACGGATGTTCGGAAGCAAGTTTTCTCATTGCTTTGAAATGAACCTGTTTTCCTGCATCAGACATATCAAGCAGGAAATCTTTTGCAAATGTACCATCCTGGATATCTGTAAGGATCTGTTTCATAGCTTTCTTTGTTTCTGCTGTAACAATCTTCGGTCCTGTGATATAATCACCATACTCAGCAGTATTAGAGATGGAATATCTCATTCCTGCGAATCCTGACTGATAGATCAGGTCAACGATCAATTTCATCTCATGGATACATTCGAAATATGCATTTCTCGGGTCATATCCGGCTTCGCAAAGTGTTTCGAAACCAGCCTGCATAAGTGCAACAACACCACCACAGAGAACTGCCTGCTCTCCGAAAAGGTCTGTTTCTGTCTCTGTACGGAATGTAGTTTCAAGAAGACCAGCTCTTGCTCCACCAATTGCAAGTCCATAAGCAAGTGCTTTGTCAAGTGCTTTTCCTGTATAATCCTGCTCTACAGCTACCAGACAAGGAGTTCCTTTTCCAGCCTGATATTCGCTTCTTACTGTATGTCCAGGTGCTTTTGGTGCAATCATAGTAACATCGACATATTTTGGTGGAACGATACATCCAAAATGAATGTTGAAACCATGAGCAAACATCAGCATGTTGCCTTCTTCAAGGTTCGGCTCGATATCTTCTTTGTAAAGTTTGGCCTGTTTTTCATCATTGATCAGGATCATGATGATGTCAGCCTGTTTTGCAGCCTCTGCTGCTGTATATACTTTAAAGCCCTGTTCTTCGGCTTTTTTCCAGGACTTGCTTCCTTCATACAGACCAACAATGACATTGCATCCGGACTCCTTTAAGTTCAGCGCATGTGCATGTCCCTGGCTGCCATAACCGATAATCGCAATTGTCTTACCATCCAGTAATCCTAAATTACAGTCTTCCTGGTAAAAAATCCTGTTTGCCATCTTTGTTTCCTCCTAAGCTATTCGTAAAATAATATTTATCGTTAAAGGGCTGTACCCCTTAGCAAACGTAATAAACTACTATGTAAAATGCCCTGCATCCTACAGAAATTTTACATCGCTGGCACCACGTGAAAGTCCTGTGATACCTGTTCTTGCAAGTTCCAGTATCTCATATTCACCGAGAAGGTCAATAAAAGCACCGAGCTTACTCTTACTTCCGGTCATCTCAATGACTAAAGAAGTCTTACCGACATCAATGACATTGGCACGGAAAATATTTGCAATGGAAATAATTCCCTCTCTCTGCTCCGGCCGCGCTGCGACCTTCACAAGTACCAGTTCTCGGCTTACACTGTTATCCGGTTCGAGAACCTTAATATCTCTTACATCTACCAGCTTTGCGAGCTGTTTTGTAATCTGTTCCAGAATCATCGTGTCTCCACTGCATACGACTGTCATTCTGGAATATCGTTCATCCGCAGTCACGCCGACTGTCAGACTGTCAATATTATAACCTCTGCGGCTGAAAAGACCGGCAATACGACTTAATACACCGGCAGTGTTATCTACTAACAGGGACAAAATTCTTTTCTGCATAACGCACCTGCTTTCAAGTTACTGTTCACTGCATTTACAGCAGTGTTTTCAATACTTTAATCTTTTAAACAATTCCATCGTAAAATTGTCTGCATGTTTATCATTATAGCAATATTACATCGTTTGTCAATGCAAAATTTTGTATACATTACAATTTTAAAACACTTTTTTGTATTTTTATACAAGGTATTTTTTGCGCAGAGCCTCGATCGTTTTCGGATTCATGTACAGTGCTTTTTTCATAAACTGTTCAACTGAACCATAGTCTTTTTCGATGGTTTCGAATACACAGTCAAGGTATTCTTCTTTTACACGATAAAGCAGACGTATCTTGTCCATGGTTTGGTTGTCCACGATCATCTTTGACTCCAGATAGCGAACCATATGATTCATTTCCTCATCAAGATAAAGATTTGTTTTCATATAGTCTTCATAGATTGTCTCTCTCGGAACCCCAAGTGTACATAGGAGAAGCGCCGTTCCCACACCTGCACGGTCTTTGCCGATGCTGCAGTGCCACAATACTGCCCCTTCTTCCTGATGAAGCAATACATCCAGAAAACGCGCATACTGTCTGACGCTGTAGGAATCGTGCACCAGTGAAGCATACTGGTTCAGTACAAAATCTTCCGGAATATCTTTAAAACTTTTTATAATCTCATCCAGTTTTCCGGATCTGGTAATGCCGGTCGTTTCCTCGTCCACAATCGGTATATCGCAGTATTGTACTCCCTCCATAACTATATCCGGTTTTTCCAGAACTTCCGATTTTGTGCGGAAGTCGATCACAGTCGTCAGATGATAGTCTTTCATCAGAGTATCCTGATCTGCAATCGAAATATGATAAAGTGTTCCGCTTCGAAGAAGTCTGTGCGGAAGAATATGGCGTCCGTCTGATGTCATCAGTGCACCCAGATCTCTTGTATTCGGAAGACTCTGGAGCGGAATCCTGCCGCCTTTCGGAAATCCTGTCACAATGTTCGGATTCAGTGCTTTCAATAACTGAATACAATCCTGAATCTCACGGTCCGTCAGATCAAACTGGTATCTTTTTTTGCGACGTGTAATGATCACCAGCGAACTGGTACTGAACTGCTTCTGTGCCCCGCCTTCTACTCCTTCTTTTCTTTTGTAAGCCCATAAGATATCTTTACATGGAAGATAATTCATCATCATATGTTTGGAAAAAATGAGATTACCATCCTCGATTCTTATTTTTCCGTATTTCATATTTTCTCCTTCTATATAAGCCCTAAATGTTCAAGTCCGTTACGGATACCGTAATGGAACATATCCGTCGTTACATAATCGGCCAGTTCTTTAATCTTCGGTGAAGCATTTCCCATTGCCACCTTTGTTGCTGCATATTCAAACATGGACAGATCATTGTTACTGTCTCCGAATACGATCGTGTCTTCCCATGCGATATGAAAAATCCTGCAGACTGCTGCAATTCCGACTGCTTTATTACATCCCTTCGGAACCATTTCAATCGTATTTCCCACAAAGTTATTAGATTCGTGATAGATCATATCATAATACAGAGAAAGTTCTGCGCATGCCTGCTGCGCATTGCATCCTTTTTGTTTCTTTGCACTGATCTTGTTGATGTGCATACAGTTTTCATTTCCACAGATCGGTCTCCACTTTTCTCCAAGTGATTCTGTGATCAGATCAGTATACCAGTTCACATCTGTCGTATATTCATCCTTATCATAATACATATAGTCGGCACCTTCCATGACCGGAATCAGCCCATATTTACGAAGTATCTCAACAGAAAGCTTTGCTACCTCCGGTGTTCTTTCGTTATTATACAGTCTTTTTCCGTCTTTTTCGATGGTCGCACCACATGCACTGATGATTCCTGTAAACGGAATCTGTTCCAGATACCAGGATACAAACGCCCGGCTTCTTCCGGTACAGAGCCATGCCTGATGTCCGTTGGCAACCAGCTTTTTGATTGATTCTACTGCACTGTCCGGTACTCCTTTTTCCATATCGCAGATAGTTCCATCCGCATCAAAAAAAACTGCTTTTTTATCACTCATTGTATTGTCCTTCTTTTCTACTCTATATGGCAATCTGTTATGCAAAAAGTTCCCCTGCCACCCGGATCAGATATTCTGTATCTTTTACACCTGCAGTCTCATAAGGAGAATGCATGGCAAGCTGCGGAAGTCCGATATCTACTGTATTCATGGCAACCTGTGTATTGGAAATATTGCCCAGTGTCGAGCCACCGGCAATATCAGACCGGTTTACAAACGTCTGATATGGAACATCCGCCTTTGCACAAAGCTCTATAAACTCTGCAGCAGATACTGCATCTGTACAATACTTCTGATTTGCATTATATTTAATGACAATTCCCTTATTCAGAACCGGATGATTCACCGGATCTGTTTTGTCTGCGTAATTCGGATGAAGCGCATGTGCATTGTCCGCAGAAACCATAAAACTTCCGGCAAGAGTCATCAGATATTCTTCATAACTTCTGCCAAGCCCTGTATTGATACGAAGAAGTGTGTCCTTCAAAAAAGTAGATGCCGCCCCCTGTTTCGTGCCGCTGCCGACTTCTTCATTATCCAGCACACAATGTACTGCAATATTTTCTCTCGTTTCTGCCCGCAGAAGTCCCTCCATAGAAGAAAACGCACACTGCAAGTCATCCAGCCGTGCGGAAGAAACAAATTCCTGATCTACGCCCCATATCGTACCCGGCATACGATTATACAAAAATAAATCGTGGCTGAGAATATCTGATCTGTCGGCCCCGATCTGCTCTGCAATCATTTCCAGCAGCGTTCTGTCTGTATTTTCTGCTGCAAAAAGAGGCAGCATATCTTTCTGCGGATTATATGCGGTTCCGTTGTTTGCCTCACGATTCATATGAATAGCAAGATTCGGGATCATCACCAGATCGCGTTCTATGTTTACCAGCTTTTCTACAAGTCCGCCATTCTCTCTGACAATGACTCTGCCGGCTATGGAAAGCGGACGGTCAAACCACGGTGCCATCAGCATTCCGCCATATTTTTCCACATTCAGTTTTACATAGCTACCGTCTACTTTCATTTCCGGATTTTCTTTTATCTTGAATGCCGGAGAATCACTGTGGCTTGCCATAATATGAAATGCAAACGGCGGATCTTCCGGTATTGCAAAAGCAATCAGTGCAGAATTATTTCTGGTCACTACATATTTTCCACCCGGTATGAGATTCCAGTGTTCTCTCTCCGAAAGCACCTGAAATCCACCTTCCGTAAATCGTTTTTTCATTTCATCCACTGCCTGAAATGCTGTCGGACTTTTCTCTATAAATTCCAGTAATTTTTCTGTTGTTTCTATGTACATCTGTACCAACTCCTTGGTCCCGGATCGGGTATTTTCTTAACTGTTCAGTTCCCGCACAGTTACGGGATACTGCCTGCTGAATACTACGTATATTCTTAAAATATTTCACTACGATTATACGGTATATTTTTTCGTATGGCAACGAAAAAGAGGCAGTTTGTCAAAAACCACCTCTTTACACTGCCCAAAGGCATGGTTGTTTATTCAAATTTTTATAATGCTTTGATTCTTCTGAGGGCTTCCTGTGTATTTTCATAGCTTCCGAAAGCAGTCAGACGGAAGAAGCCTTCTCCATGAGCACCAAATCCTGATCCCGGTGTACCTACTACATGTGCATTTTCAAGCAGATAATCAAAGAAATCCCAGGAGCTCATATTGTTCGGAGTCTTCAGCCAGATGTACGGTGCATTCACGCCACCTGATACGGAGTATCCTGCCTCTTTCAGTCCGTTGTAGATCGTATGTGCATTTTTCATATAATATGCAACCTGCTCTTTCAGCTGTGCCTTTCCTTCCGGAGAATAAACAGCTTCACCGGCGCGCTGTACAATATACGGTGCACCGTTAAATTTTGTTCCATGCCGTCTTGCCCAGAGGTCATGCAGTGCAACACCTTCTCTTATAAGATCTTTCGGAACAACGGTAAACCCAAGGCGGACACCTGTAAATCCGGCATTTTTTGAAAAGCTTCTAAGCTCGATCGCACAGGTACGTGCACCTTCACATTCATAAATACTGTGCGGAACATTTTCTTCTGTAATATAAGCCTCGTATGCCGCATCATAAATGATCACTGCACCATTTTTATTTGCATAATCTACCCATTCCTGAAGCTTGTCCTTTGTGATTGCCGCACCACTCGGATTGTTCGGGAAGCAGAGATAGATCAGATCCGGAGTCTCTGTCGGAAATTCCGGAAGGAATCCGTTTTCCTCCAGACACGGCATATAGATCACATCGTCAAAGTTTTCTCTTTTTGTATTATACGCTCCGGTACGGCCCGCCATAACATTTGTGTCAACATAAACCGGGTAAACCGGGTCACATACAGCTACTTTATTCTCAATACCAAAGATTTCCTGAATGTTACCGGAATCACTCTTTGCTCCGTCAGAAACAAAGATTTCATCTGCATGAATGTCACATCCGCGTGCTTCGTAATCGTTTTTTGCAATTGCACTGCGTAAGAATTCATAACCGAGATCCGGTGCATATCCATGAAATGTTTCTGCATTAGCCATCTCGTCAACGGATTTATGCAACGCATTGATAATTGCCGGTGCCAGCGGCTGTGTGACATCTCCGATTCCCAGACGTACGATCTGTACATCCGGATTTGCTTCCTGATATGCAGCTACTTTCTTTGCAATAGTGGAAAAAAGATAACTTCCCGGAAGCTTCAGATAATTTTTATTTACTGTAACCATAATATTCTCTCCTAATCTGTCTACAGATTCTTTCTTCGTTCTACTTCTTTTACAAGAGCCTCGCGTACTGCATCCGGACTTGCCTTGCCCTTCAGTTCCCTCATCATCTTACCGACAAAGAATCCGAAAACTTTTTCTTTACCGCCAAGAAGTTCTTCCAGCGGTCCCGGGTTCTCATCCATGATCTTCTGTAATGTATCATTGAGAAGTCCGGTGTCTTCAACAATTTTCAGACCGTGTTCTTCAATATAAGCTACCGGCTCAATGTCTTCTTCAAAGACTTTTTCAAAGACTTTCTTTGCATTTTGGGCGCTTACTTCTTTTTTCTCCACCATGGAAATCAGATCTGAAAGATGTTTTGGTTCAAAGGAAACTTTTTCTACATCAAGTCCTTTATCTTTGGTAAGGCGGAGAACTTCTCCCATAAACCAGTTGGCTGCTTTCTTCGGGTTACCACAGAGTTTTGCGACTTCCTCAAACAACAGGGACAGATGTCTGGACTCTGTAAGAATTCCAGCATCATAAGCGGATAATTCATATTCCGACTGATAACGAAGCAGTTTTTCTTCTCTAAGCTCCGGCTGAGACTCACGGATCTTTTGAATCCATGCATCAGAAATATGGATTGGCGGAAGATCCGGATCCGGGAAATAACGGTAATCTTTGGCATCTTCTTTAGAACGCATTGCATGGGAAGATTCTTTGTTATCATCCCAACGGCGTGTTTCCTGAACAACCTCTCTGCCTTCTTCGATCAGTTCGATCTGACGCTCTCTTTCTCCCTCGATGGCTCTTGCGATTGCCTTGAAGGAGTTCAGGTTCTTCATCTCTGTTCTTGTTCCAAAAGATTCACTTCCGACTTCACGAACAGACAGGTTGACGTCAGCTCGCATGGAACCTTCCTGCAATTTGCAGTCGGATACACCGAGATACTGCATCATACAGCGCAGTTTTTCAAGGTATGCAATAACCTCTTCTGAACTTCTCATGTCCGGTTCGGAAACGATCTCTATCAGCGGCACACCGCTTCGGTTATAATCTACCAGTGAACAATCTTCCCACTCATCATGAATCAGTTTACCGGCATCTTCTTCCATATGCATTTCATGAATGCGGACTTTTTTCTTTCCGGCAGAAGTTTCGATCTCTACCCATCCATCATGACAGATTGGCAGATACAACTGGGAAATCTGGTAGTTCTGCGGGTTATCCGGATAAAAATAGTTCTTTCTGTCAAATTTGCAGTACTGGTTGATCTGGCAGTTTGCTGCAAGTCCGGCTTTCAGTGCAAATTCTACTACCTGACGGTTCAGAACAGGCAGAGAACCCGGCATACCGGTGCAGACCGGACAGGTATGTGTATTCGGAGCGCCACCAAACTCTGTAGAGCATCCGCAGAAAATCTTTGTTTTTGTTGCAAGTTCTACATGGACTTCAAGGCCAATGACTGTCTCATACTGTTTCATGCCTTTTTGCCTCCTTTCTCCGGAGTCGGGAACGCTCCCCTGACTGCCTCATAGGCAGCGGCTGCACGGAGGATCTTCTTCTCTGCAAAACAGTCACCGATCATCTGGATACCGATTGGCATTCCGGCTTTGTCCATTCCACATGGAACCGTGATTCCCGGCAGACCACAGAGATTGACTGCAACGGTATAAATATCACCAAGATACATGGCAAGCGGGTCTTTCAGACTTTCCCCGATCTTTGGTGCTGTATAAGGTGCCGCCGGTGCAAGGATCACATCATATTTTTCAAATGCCTGATCAAACTCTTTCTTGATCAGAGCTTTTGTACGCAGTGCTTTCAGATAATATGCATCATAATATCCGGAACTTAATACAAATGATCCAAGCATGATACGACGTTTGACTTCCTCACCAAAAGCTTCTGTTCTCGTTTTCTTATACATGTCGTGCAATCCCTCATACTCAGCTGCACGATAACCATATTTCACACCGTCAAAGCGCTCCAGGTTTGAGCTTGCCTCTGCGCTGGCAATGATATAATATGCAGGGATCATATATTCCATAGTCTCTACGGAGAAAAACTCTACGATTGCGCCCTGTTCAGTAAGTGTCTTCAACACATTCATAAAAGAATCTTTTACTTCCGGCTCAAGGCCTTTTGCAAGAAATTCTTTCGGTACACCGAATTTCATTCCGAGAAGCTTCTTATCTTCCAGACTCTTTGAAAAATCAAGATCCTGTCTGTCGAGTGAAGTGCTGTCTTTCGGATCGTGTCCGGCAATCACTTCAAGAAGCGCGGCACAGTCTGCCACATTCTTTCCTACCGGTCCGATCTGATCCAGCGAAGACGCATAGGCAACCAGACCATAACGGGATACGGTACCGTAAGTTGGCTTAATTCCGGTAACACCACAAAAAGAACTCGGCTGACGGATAGATCCACCTGTATCAGATCCGAGTGCCAGAAAAGTTTCTCCTGCTGCAACTGCCGCACAGGAACCACCGGAAGAGCCGCCCGGAACATGTTCTGTGTTCCACGGGTTTCTTGTCACTCCGTAAGCTGAAGTCTCTGTAGTACTTCCCATGGCAAACTCATCCATATTTGTCTTACCTATAATGATCATTCCTGCTTTTTCCAGACGGTCAATGACCTCCGCATTGTACTGTGGAACAAAATTCTCAAGGATTCTGGACGCACAGGTTGTTTTCTTTCCTTTGATACAGATATTATCTTTTATTGCGATCGGAACACCGGCAAGCGGACCTGCATAAGTGCCGTCTGCAATTCCTTTTTCCACTTCTTTTGCACGTGCATATGCTTCTTTTTTATAAAGGTCAAGGTAAGCATGCACCGTTTCTTCTTTACTCTCAATCTGGTCAAAGACTGCTTTCACGCCATCCACTACATGGATCTGACGCTGTTTTATCTTTGCAGCCAGTTCTAATGCTGTCATTGTTTCCAGTTCCATAATTCTTCTCCTCTATCCGGATCACTTCTGTTATCCGATGGTCTTCGGTACCTGATACTGTCCTTCTTTTGCCTTCGGTGCATTTGCAAGCATTGCTTCTTTATTGTCTCCGTTTGTTACCACATCTTCACGGAATACATTCTGATCACCAAAGATATGCGAAAGCGGTTCAACCCCTTTGGTATCCAGTTCATCCAGCTTTTCCACATAATCCAGCATCTTCTGCATGTCTTCTTTTGCTTTTTCCTTTGCTTCCTCATTTAAAGAAAGTTTCGCAAGAATGCATACATTTTCTATTGTTTCATCATCTATGATCTTTGCCATTTTTGTTCCTCCTGCTTATCCTACGGCTCCAGTCTGTTCAGATCTCTCGGGAACAGACATGCTTCACGGACATTCTCCTCACCAAGAAGCTGCATAGTCAGACGCTCCAGTCCGATACCAAGACCTCCGTGTGGCGGCATTCCATGTTTGAAAGTATCCAGATACTGCTCCATACCATCTTCTTCCATACCACGGGCAGCAATCTTCGCTTTGAGCTGATTGTAATCATGGATACGCTGGCCTCCGGTTGTTACTTCCAGTCCGTGGAACAGAAGGTCAAAACTTAATGTAAACTTATCATCTGCCGGATCATCCATTGCATAGAATGGACGTTTCTTTGACGGATAATGTGTTACAAAAACAAAATCAGCATCATATTCTTCTTTGAAATATCTTCCGATCAGTGCTTCTTCTTCCGGTTCCAGATCATACGGGTTACGGATCTTGCGGTTATATTTTTCAGCGACAAGTTCTTTTGCCTTGTCAAAACGTACCGCCGGAATCTGATCTACTTTCGGAAGTTCGATCTTAAGGATCTGAAGTTCCTTTGCATAGTCCTTCTTAAGCAGTTCCATCGCATACTGAAGAAATCCTGTTTCCATTCCCATGATATCTTCGAATCCGTCAATATATCCCATCTCAAAATCAAGACTGGTATATTCATTCAGATGACGTTTGGTATTATGTTTCTCGGCACGGAATACCGGTCCGGTCTCAAACACGCGATCAAAAACACCTACCATCATCTGTTTGTAAAACTGCGGGCTCTGTGCAAGGACAGCCGGTTTGTGGAAATAGCTGAATTTGAAAAGGTTTGCACCACCCTCGGCTCCTCTTGCCCCGATCTTCGGTGTATGGATTTCAGTAAATCCCTGTTCGTAGAGGAAATCACGGAAAGCACGTGTCAACGCTTCCTGAATCTTGAATTTGGAGCGCTCCTGCACATTACGGAGTGCGATCGGACGTAAATTCAGTTTTGCCTCCAGAGAAGTATTTAATTTCCATTTGTCAATTGCCAGCGGCATCGGTTCTGCCGGTGCTGAAAGAATCTCTACCTCCCGGATACGGATTTCTCTTCCATGAGGAGCTCTTTCTTCCTCATTCAGAATTCCTTTTACACGGAGAGTCATCGCTTCTTTCAGATCATGAACGGAAAGATTTGCTTTTTCATTCTCAACAACAGTCTGAAAAAGTCCCTCTCTTCTTCTCAGGATCACAAAAGCCACATCGCCCATATTACGGATGCTGTGAACGGCTCCTTCCAGAATAACTTCCTGATTTAAGAGAGAAGTACCTAACAGTTCATCCCATTCGGTTACTTCTTTTTTGTAAATACCGTTCAAAAACTCCATTTCCTCATCCTCCATATATCTCGTCTTTTTATATTGTGAAGTCCGGATCAAAAAAATCCGTTCCTTACTTCCATCATTGCTGTATCAGCTTTCATACAACAGCATCAGAAGCATCTGTGCTGTCTCCACCATATTCGTTCCGGAATCCATACTGGATTTCTGGATATACCTGTATGCATCTTCTTCATTTAAATGATTTCGCTGCATCAGCATCATCTTCGCATTGGAAATATAATTCTGTTCTTTCTCCGAACGAAGTTTGGGTTTCTTTTTTTCTTTACGTCTCTTGCGATCCTGCTGCATCAGGATCATGCTGACCGTGTTGACCAGATCACCGGACTTTATCGGCATCTCCACTGAAAGAATAGAGGATGGTACTTCACAGATCACCCTCGCTGATGCCAGCAGCAACATTTCAAAATCTCTCGGCAGACACTCAGACAGATCCAGATAGTTCATATCCGGCAGACGATGTCCGCAGATCAGAACACCGCTTCCAAGTTCCGAGGCATTCGAAAGGGCACTTGATGCAGTACTGCATACAGAGGCTACCGTAAATCCGTGACGTTCAAGAACGCTGCGGATTTTTTTGGCATCTTCTATTTTGGGTAATGCAATAACAATACTGCTCATAAAAGTGTCTCTCCTCTTCCCCTTGTCTTATTCATCTCACTTACAGTATGTGTAAAGTCTCATTACAGTCGATACAGATATTCTGCGATTTCCCAGTCAGTTACCTGTCTGGTATATCTCAGCCATTCATTCTTTTTCGCTGCAACATACTGCCTGCAAAATTCCTCACCAAGTACTTCTTTTACCCATGAACTGGACTCAAAATAATCAATTGCTTCCTTTAATGTTTCCGGAAGATGTTCTGCCTGCTGATCCTGTGCCGCAAGATTTGATGATTTTGTCGGTGTAATCTTGTTTTTGATTCCGTCAAGACCTGCGGCAAGGCAGACTGCCAGTACCACATATGGGTTTGCAGAAGCATCAGGGCTTCGAAGTTCTACGCGGATTCCCTCTCCTCTGGTTACCGGAATACGGACCAGCGAATTTTGGTTATTCTCAGTCCATGTAAGTTCTGTCGGTGCATCATATCCCGGAACAAGTCGCTTATAGGAATTGACCAGCGGATTGGTGATCAGCGCCATTTCCTTGCTGTGTGCCAGAAGACCTCCTATAAAATAATATGCATCTTCACTGAGTTCTCCCGGACGGTCTGCGCATTCAAATACATTTTCCCCGTTTTTGATCAGAGAAAACTGGATGTGCATACCGGAACCATTTGCTTCTGTCTTTGGCTTCGGCATAAATGTGGCATGAAGTCCATGGCGTTTTGCCACAATACGAACTGCCATCTTAAAAGTTGTAATGCAGTCGGCAGTCTTACGAATCTCGCCATAACGGAAATCAATCTCATGTTGTGCCGGTGCAGCTTCATGATGGGAAGATTCTACTTCCATTCCCATATCTTCTAGTGTAAGTACCATATCTCTTCTGGCATTTTCCCCGAGATCCAGCGGACTGATATCCAGATATCCCGCCTGCTCATGTGTCACAGTCGTCGGATTGCCATTGTCATCGGTATGGAACAGGAAAAACTCACATTCCGGATCGATATAACAGGTATAGCCTTCTTCCTGTGCTTTGCCTGCCACGTTTTCCAGAATATATCGCGGGCTGTTTTTGTACGGTGTACCATCCGGAAAATACAGGTCACAGATCATTCTGGCTACTTTTCCCTGCTGTGGACGCCATGGCAGAATTGCAAAGGTATCCAGTATCGGGCTGAGATAAAGGTCTGAACCTTTCTCCATATCCATCCCCGCAATCTGTTCGCCGTTGATCATACAGCGATTATCTAACGCACGGGGAAGTTCCCGAGCCGTCACAGCGATATTCTTAATTGCCCCAAACATATCGGTGAACTGAAGACGAATAAATTCTACGTCTTCCTCCTCAACCATCTGCAATATTTCCTCTCTGGTATAATTCCCCATAGTATTCTCTCCTTATATTTGAAAAATAAATAAAAAAAAGGGCGTACTTTCGGAAGGTTACCCTCCAAAAGAACGCCTTTGTTCATGCAGGTATTATAGCAACCGACATGGTCTTTGTCAACGTTTTTTTCCACGTACGGACCGCTTTATCTGCCGGCAGAGCTGACGCATCCACAGACGCTCCTCCTCAGTCACCGGTTCATTTCCATAGCTTGCCCTCAGGATCAGTTTCTGAAGTCTGTTGCCATCTTCCTCCGTAAATACAGGACAGAAATCCCTGATAAAGCGAATCGTTCCGCCATCTGCCGCCGTGCAGTCCTTCGACATGCCCTTTTTGTACAGAATACGACAGATATAGCGATAAATCGCCCTCACCGCCTCTGCCGGATCTTCTCCCACTCCGTAACGAGCCCTATGTGCGGCACGGATCTTTATTCCGCTTCCGAGAACAAGCATCAGCAAGCACAGTACAGCGCATAACTTCAGAATATCTGCAAGGTGTCCTGTGAACCACCCAGCAATACAGACTGCAAAACCGGATACACTGATTTCTTCCTCTTCCGTCTCCGTCTTCGCTTCCTCCGGAACACGGTCACTCTGCTCTTTCTCTTCTGTCTGGTCAACAAACTCTGTTTCCATACCCGGTGTCACTTCCACCGGAGTCCATCCGAGAAACGGCTGATAGATCTCCACCCAGGTATGCGCATTGTCATCCTCCAGAACGGCAGTATAAGTCTGATCGGCATTTTCCGAAAAAAGCTCCTGTGGTGCCACATATCCCACCACATAACGCGCCGGAACGCCAAACGTACGGAACATCATCGTCGCAGCCGCCGCAAAATGCATACTGTAGCCTTCCTTTGTGTCATAAAGAAAAGTCTCCACAAAATCCTGGCCGTCCTTCAGTTTGTCCGTATCTGTCTCATAGCTGCAGTCACGAAGAAGTCTTTTTACCACATACTTGCGAATCTCTTCATACTCATCTGCAACTGCCCAGTCCGGCATCTCTGCACCCGTCTCAGATTCTCCCCAGTGATTCTCTTCCTTCGCTTCCGCACATTCCTTCTTCAGCCTTTCAAGCCCTTTTTCCGGAATCTGAAGATCATAGGTACTGCAAAAATTCCGATACGATTTTTCCGTATCATTCAGCACACCGGAAGTATCCTTACCGTCACGATAGCTTTCCAAGATCTCTTTGGCATTGCTTCTCCAGTAGCAGGAAAAAATATCCTCCTGCCTGCTCTGTCCGCACACTGCCCCATCCCCGTTGCTGATCTGATATACATCATTCAAAAAAGCATCATATGGAACATACGTGTACTCCGGGTTGGCATTCAGGTTTTCTACGGTGATCTGGTTCACTGCACTCTCTGACTCCCCGGCATTCTTTCCTGACGACTGCTTCTCATAATACATCGTCCTCAGAAAAGGAAGATTCTGTATATAGATTGAGGAATTCCCGTCTGTTTTCCAGACAGCCGCTGCATTCTGAAAGTTTTCCTCCGCTCCCGGCTCAAAACTGTTCCCTGTATAAGTCTCACCGATATATCCTCTCAGATAGACCGTCTCCGAAGGTCTCTGCACACTGGTCACTTTCAGGGCATCCACCCCGGTAAAAAACACACCGTCTGTCGTTCCGAGTTCTCCGTTGTCCACCCCTCCGGCCATTCCTTCCAGAGAGAGCTGCAGATTTCCCCCTGAAATCTTCGGTAGAAAACTCCACAGAGACTGCAGGAGCCGATTCTGTATTCTTGTCGTGCCTCTTTGAATTGCCGGGATCTCCGCTCCTGCCAATGGCATGGAAATACACCATGACGGAACAGATACGACCACTGCAGTAAGAAGTGCCGCCAGCCCCGCCTTCCATCCGCAGAAATGGCTCCGCCCTGCTGTGAACAAAAGCAGAATACTCATTGCCAGAAAATACATCCAGAGATTTCCCGGCCTGCCTCCGGCAATCATCATCAGTGCGACCAGCGGAAACAGTATGGAAAGAATCAGAAGCCAGTTCCTCTTTCTGACAATTCCAGCCCCCAGAAGCCCCGTCACCGGAAACAGTACAGGCAGCCAGAAGATCACCATATCACCGCTTCCCTTTACTCCATACAGCCTCATGTTTCCATGATAGACCTGATTGATCCTGCTCATCACAAAATCAGCTGTCTGATAAAAGCCTGCGGTGATCCTGTTCTGCAGCACAAAACAGACTGCCATATAAAGGATCACAATTGCAAGAAAACCATAGATTCTTTTCGAATCCAGCCTTCTGTCCGCATAAAACCAGCTGAAAAACAGACTGAACAGAAAGATTCCCGGTATCAGAAGCCACAATCTCTCATCCCTTATCGAAAACGCTGAAACCAGACTTCCGGCAAGAACTCCGACTGCCCCAAAAAGCGCCAGAAAAGACAGAAACATTCCGCCTTTCTCTGTCTGCTTCTTTTCTGACCGAGGGACGTACCCTGAATCCAGGATAAGCACCTCCATATTGTTCTGTTCCTTCTGTGTCTGTTTTTTTCTCATAAACGTCCTTCACCTTCCGGAAAATATCGCTGTATCCGTCCGTCCATCGTGATTCTGACACCGCCATGCTCCGGCACCAGAACATTGTCGGATATTCCCTGACAGATTCCCGGAATACACTCCAGCGCCTGATAAAAAGCTTCTCTTCCGTTTACCTCGAAATGCAGGGCTTCCTTCGTTCCCTTTTCCATCCAGACATATTCAAACAGCTGCTCTTTCTCAACCAGCGCATTTCCCAGAGATGCCGCAAGATCCAGAAACTCATCCAGCTGATCCGGTGTTGTCTGTTCTTCCGTCCCGTCCGATGTATCCAGATAAACACTGACCATCCTTCCGGCCGGCATACTGAATTCCTTTACAAGAAGTTCATCTTCCTTGGCACTGAGCTTCCAGTGGATATTTTTGAGCATATCTCCCTGATGGTAATATCTCGTATCAAAAATCTCCTGACTGTCCGTACCTGCCCTGGCTGCATTTTCGTTGTCTTCCTCTTCCCCGTAAAATCCCTGTACTGTTTCCTCGTCCATCGGATGGATCCTGGGGATGACTGCGATTGTCCTGGCAAGAGAAGGAATCCTGATCTTTGCCGAAAAAAGTCCAAGATAGTCGAATACTCTGAGTTCTGTCACACCGACTCTGAAAAAACCGCAATGTACCGGTTCCAGAAAAATCTGCCACGAATCCCTGCTCTTTCTATCTGCCGCAGTGTGCCGGATGATCCTGCCTGCGCCTGTGACATCCATCACGATCTGGATATCTCCGACCGGAAAAACCGTCGAGTTCTCGATCTCAAGAATAAATTTTTCCCGCTCGCCTCTGGTGACTGCAGAACTTTCCGTCTTCGCCGATACGCGAAGCTTTCCCGCCACATACCATACACCGGCTGCCATACACACTGCAAAAAGAAGCTCAAAAACCAGCAGAAAAAAAGCAAACTCTCCCCTGCCGGCTGCTGCCGCCCACAACGTAGCCAGCACCAGTACCATATATATGATCTTACTTTTCATACCTTATCTCTCCGGCCGCGGCTGTCTGACAGATTTCAGGATCTCCCCGATGATCTGCCTCTGGTCTCCCTGACTTAACTTCGCCCTCGCACTGCATTTGAGACGATGCACTGCAGCCGCTGGAAAAACCTCCGCCACATCCTGCGGCAGTACAAATGTACGGTCCTGCATATATGCGCTGGCTTTCGCCATACTGGTCACTGCCAGGGCACCACGGGTACTCAGTCCCAGCGACACCAGTTCATGTGAACGCGTTGCATTTACAAGGTCCACGATATATCGACAGACCGTCTCATGGACAAAAATCTCCGAAACTTCTCTCTGCATCCGGGCGAGATCGTCCGCACTGATCACAGCCTTTACATCCTTCATTGCCCCAAACCCGGACTGCTTCATCAGAATCTGCACTTCATCCTGAATATCCGGATAGCCCATCTCAATACAGATCATAAAACGGTCCAGCTGAGATTCCGGAAGTCTCTGCGTTCCGGCAGACCCGATCGGGTTTTCTGTCGCAATGACGATAAACGGATCCGGAACATTCCTTGTCACACCATCTACGGTGACCGTTCCTTCCTCCATAACCTCCAGAAGCGCTGACTGCGTCTTGGCAGAAGTTCGGTTGATCTCATCTGCAAGAAACAGGTTGCACATCACCGCTCCGGGATGATAGACAAATGCCTCTTTTTCCTTGATAAACATGGAAAATCCGACAATATCCGACGGCAGTACGTCAGGAGTAAACTGAACACGGTTCTGTGTCAGGTTCATTGCCCTTGCAAAAGCAAGTGCCATGGAGGTCTTGCCGACCCCCGGGATATCCTCGATCAGAATATGACCGCCCGCAAGAATTGCCGTCATTACCTGACGGATACATTCATCCTTGCCAAAAATCACCTTACGGACCTCTCTCATGATCTCTTCTGTTTTTTTATTTTCCATTTTTCGCTTTCTCCTGTCTTTCTCAATATCATCAAGGTTCGCGCAAACCCTGGGCCAGAATGCTTTTATCCTTTTTTCTTCTTATCATGGTGTCTCTTTATGAGGATCAGTAAAATGATCACACCTTCTGTCACTGCCACACCTGCCATCATAAACAGGAACCATGGCCATACATCTACCACTCGCTGCGCCATTGCCGCCGGACGGACCTGAGAAACTGTTTTTGCCTTCTCCTCTCCTGTATACGGTACACGGTGTCCTCTCACAAGAAGGCGGTGTGTATTGACAGCATACGGTGTGCAGGTGACAAGCGTCACATAATCCTTTCCTTCCACAATATCCAGATCCGAAGTATCCTCCGGATCGACCACCTTGATCTGATCAACTTCATACGCAAGTACCTCATCCAGCACATGAATATAAAACTGATCTTTTTTCTGTACCTTGTCCATATCTGTAAAAAGCTTGGCATCCGGAAGTCCTCTGTGCCCTGTCAGCACACTGTGTGTGCTCTCTCCTCCCAGCGGAAAAGAAGTCTCCGGAATGTAGCCAACTCCCTTGGCCAGAACATCCTGTGATGTACCTTTATATATAGGAAGATTTACATTGATCACCGGCACGGTCAGATAGCCGATCACATCTCCGATATCCAGCATATCCACATGACTGGTGCCTGTCTGCTGCTCACCGATGGCATCCTGGGTAACTGCATTTCCAAGCTGTTCATTATACTGCTGCATGGCTTCCTTTACCGCATCGATCTTTTCTTCATCCATGTCTTTAATCTCATCATTGTACTCCGTGATCGCCTGCGAAGCATGCTTCTGTGCGAGTATATTGCTGATAGTCGGATATAATGCAAGCGAGATTCCCGCAAAGATCAGGATCATACTGAAAATCGTCGTCAGCCTTGGTTTCTTCATGACCTGTAGTTCCTTTCCCTGTGATAGCCGGGGCTTTTGAACCCTGCCTCTCATTTGTCTTATATGAAACGGCCTGAGCTGTTTTTCAGACAACTTCATATAAGGCAAATAAGACACACCCACACTCTGCCTTGCGGCAGAGTGACGAGTCTGTCCTGTAGGATTTATTCAAAAAGAGGATTTATGGTAGCTAATTAATGAATTCATGTAACTGTTCAGTGCCCTCACAGTTACGAGTCAAAATGCTATTTAGTCGTTCCTCAGTTCTTATTTCACAGTTTTCTTTCTGGATGCGCCGATGATCAGAACACCTGCGAATGCAAGGGCAACACCAAGAGCTGTGATAGCGATTGTACCCATACCACCAGTTGTTGGGAGGGTAAAGCCTTTTTTGTTGATGATGGTTTGTTCCCCTGTAAAACCATGCTCCTCAGCAGCATTATCCTTATATGTGAAAGTTGTATTGGTTTTCTTATGTTTTACCAAATGCCAAACACCATCTTCACCTTTCGTAAATTCCTTATTATCTGTCCAAGTAGTTGTGTACTGCACATTTAACTCTTTGATTTCTACCGGTTTTGTAAGAAGATTGTATCCTTTTGGTGCCTTTGTTTCTATTACATAATAGTAACCTGCTTCAAGTTTGTCTGCTTCAAAGGTTGATATATCATCATCCTTCCATTCTTTGACTAAATCACCCTTTTTAATTTCAGTTTCTGAAGTCAAACCTGCAGTATCACATTTATATAGTGCAAAATTTGCACCTTTCAATTCCTTACCGTCTTTATCTTTTTTCTTAATTGTAAATTTAAATGTATAGACAACTGCCTTGTCCTCGATATATGCATAGTCCTGATTTTTTCCTGGATTTGGTTTATCTGTTTCATTAGCTTCCGGATAAATTCCGTTTGAATAATCCAGTTTTACAGTGTTTGGATTGCCCTTAACTGTTGTATCAGCATTCTCTATTAATTTTGCTTTGTAGTATACATAAATATTCTTATTAGCATAAGTTGCAAAAACATCTGTTACTTTTTTCGTATCTGCCTTAATAAAATCTAAAATAAATCCATTGCTATTTTTAGTAATTGTATAATCTGTATCTTTTACAAGATCCATTATTTTATTTGTACACGCTTCATCACTATACAGTTCTACAGTATTCACATCGTCTGTAATATTCATTGGTGTATCTGTAATTTTGAATGTATTAAGTTTTGCAATATTTCCCGGTACAGATACTTTTACACGATATTCAATATCTTTATTAGCTGCTGTATCTGCATCTTTTTTCCATTTAGTATTCTCTTTTACTGTCTTTTCAACATCAGGTCTTTCGTTCTTTACTGTTATAATAGCGGACTTTTTGTTAGCTTTGCCGTCACTCTGTGTATAAGTTAAATACTGTGCATCATCTTTACCTTTAATATCACCATTATTCGCAATCGTGAACTCATATGCAATAGTTCCATCCATAATATAACCATTATCTGCACTTACCTCAAAAAGTCGGTAAGAACCATTTCCAAGTCCAGTAATAGACACTCCCTGAGTAAACTGTGTAGCTTTATCAAAATTTGCGACATTATAATCGTAAGATTTTGTTGTCTTATTTGAACTAGTATCTTTCACATATTTCCATGTAGTACCATCATTTTTCTGAAGTACGAATTTCGCATTTGCCTGAATTGTGTCACCTGCAGCATTAACCTTGTTTATAGTAACACCCGCTTCAGTTTTTACATTTTTCGGATATACTGTTACATCATAAATCCATTTTGTTCCAGCATCTGTTTTTTTACTTGTCATCGGAACTGAAACAACAAATTCTGCTGGTGTAGATGAGATATTTGCTGGTGTTTTTGTCTCTTTCACATAATAGTATCCAAGTTCAAGTGTATTTGTTTCATTATTTTTCCCAAATACAGCTATACCATTTTCGTTTGTTGTTTGTTTAGCATCTGCTGTTTTACCTCTAACCAGCTCTCGTGCCTTTGTCACATCTGATGCGTCACCGACAACTTCAAATTTTTGATTTGTATTTCCTCCAATGGTTACATTTCCATCAATGTCTGCAACTCGCCAAATTGAAAAATCTGCTCCTTGCAAAGGAGTTGCCCCGTTTGGAATCTCTTCTCCCGCTTCTCCTGTTCCTTCTTCAAGAGTATCATCCGGCTGACTATTTGTAAAATAATACTTATGGATTGTCAATGATCCTCTCAGTGATGTGTCAATTGTAGCAGCAGTCATTTTCGGTGTATCTGTCTCTTCTGCTGCAAATGCAGTTACTGACATGCTGCCCAGCATCATTGCACCGGCAAGGAGACCGGCAAGGAGTTTTTTGAATTTCTTCATACTCGTTTCCTCTCTTTCTCTTTCTCTTTCTTCATTTCCTTTTCCATTTGGTTTTTAAAGATACCTGTGGATTGTTTCGTGCATTGCACGCCACAACCCTGGTATCATATATTGAATCATCTGTCTGCTTCTTCAAGCGGTCAGGAAGTTTTGCCCTCCTTTCTCCGCTTTTGTAACAACAGATACATGATTACCGCAGTTCCGGCGATGATTGCACCGGTAAAGCCAAGGATCAGTCTGCTCCAGCTTCCTGTTGCCGGCAGCTGGAATTTTGCCTGATTGGCAACCTTAATCTCTATGGTATTATCTGAAATCTTATCAAACACATCAGTTCTTCCATCTACTTTGATGGAATTATCGCTTCTGTTGATCTCAACCTTGATCGGTGATTTCAAAAGATTGTATCCATCCGGAGCTTTTGTCTCTGTGATCTGATAGGTTCCATCTTCCAGATTTTCAAATTTGGCAAGTCCAAGTTTATCCGTTGTAACAGTCTTCACTGTAATAGTTTCATCAGCGGTCAGTTTTTCAAGCTTAAAATCTGCTCCGGGAAGTTCCACCTGATTCTCTCCTGATGTTCCTGCCTTTATCTTCAGAATCTGAATGCTTGTCTTTACCTTTGGTTTTTTCGTATTTTTAAACACTGCTACTGCCTCTGGCTTTGTTGCATTGATATCTCCATGAAGCACTGTCGTTCCAGCTTCCTGCGGCACTTCATTCAGCAAAATACTGTTAAGGGTGGAGCCATCGGTCGGTGTTATCTCTTCGATCGTAAAGGAGGTTCCTATCGGGATTCCTCTGATCGTATAGGATTCATTGGCGTTCAGAGATATTTCCGGTACTTCAATCGGCGCTGTCTCCAAGCCGGCACCCCCCACATTGGTAAATGTAAGTTTAAATTTATAAGTACCATTCAACTGATCTGTCGGATATGCAGCTTCTTTCCTGATTGTCAGTGAACCTGTCTTGACTTTGTTGTAAAAGACTGCCTTCAATTTGGTTAAAGTCGTAGTATCATCCGGTTCCGCATAAGAACGGAATACGAAGGTATCCTCTGACGGTTTCTTGCCTTTATAAGCATTATCGATTGTCTGACCTTCTGTGTCCTTTCCATCTTTGTATACTTCTGTTCTTCCATCATTGACGGAGAGCCGCTTTTCCATCTTATTGAAGTCGCTCACGCTTCCATTTGTTACAGTTCCGCCTGTTCCCATGGAAGTCACCAGCTGTCCATTCTCAAACATGGTCCAGGTCGTATCAAACAGATTTGGATCGACTTCTTCTTTCAGGTAAATATAACTGCCTCGACGGAACTGATCTCTGAATGTGATGGTTTCCTTATCCTGCAATACAAAGGTTCCATTCTCATCAATCGCATAAGCACCTGATTTTGCAGAGGAAGTGTACACCGCACCAGTCGGATTCTCCAGTTTACCGGATTCAGCCGAACCATAGTCCGCGATATCGTACTGCTTCGTCACAAATCCGGTAGAAGCTGTAGCTTTTGCTCCATAATGTGTTGCAAGGTTCTTTATTGTGAAATTAAACAGATCTGTACCTTCGAATAAGCCTTTGAACAGCTCATTTACATCTGTAGTGTCCACCTGCTTCTCCACCTGAAGCTGGTTCTCATCCGTGAAATTGAAGGTAACCTTCATATTAGATTCCCACATACCACGCTCCATATAGAACATGGTCAGTGTATGTTCATCTGTATTCGATCCAGAAAGTTCAAATGTACTATGTATATCAGTTCCCTCAACGCGAGAACCCTGGCTTACTTTTGTCTTACTAACAGTAGCTGATTTTTGAGTTGAATTCCCACTAAAATCAATCTTACCTGTTACCTTGCCATGAGCACCACCTACGTCAAGTGCCAGGTTGCCATCCACATATACCCATACATCATCATCGCCTGAAAATGTAAACTGTATCGGAAATTCAGTCTTTCCATCGCTGGCTGTTACTTTTCCATCATCAGTCAGGCGGAATTTAAATTCCAGTTTTGTACCAAATCCATAATTGTAATTACCGGCAGAACAAGCTTTCGCCGTCTCATTAAACGGGAAAAATCCATGTGTATTTTGATCTGAACTAGAACTGTTGACATTCTTTGACCAGTCCTGTTTTCCGGTATCTTGAAGATAATATTCTCCCGAAGCACTATCTTTTCGCATTGCCAAAGTAGTATCTGCACTGTCAAAATACCAGTAATCTACATTCGGCGTGTTGTTATCGTTACATTTATTTCCATTAATATCCAGTTTCTGCTTAGTAAATGGAAAAGAAACATTATGATATACCTTTCCAAGAACTGTATTTTTGCTGTTTGTTCCCGTCAGAAAAGATTCATCAAAATGCGGTTCCTGCGCCGTTCCGCCTTTTTCCATAAGGTTGCCACTATTAAGCCTATCCGATACCAGTCCCTGTGCCGCGGAATCGTAATACGTACCTTTTCCATCGGCATTTAATGTTGAGTTATTGGTTGACATGAAACCATTCTGATTGCTACGGTCATATCCATATAAATTCAGCGTATCTGCGATATTTGAAAAAGGATTACCCCAACCTGAATAATCCGGCTGAAAATGCCCTGTATAAATTGGTATACTAACATTGTTAGATCTATAATACTCACTTAATGCCTGATCAAACTGTCGAAATGTCACATAATTTCTCTGTGATCCACTTTGTTGATCTCCCGGAGTATAAGTATCTCTGTTGTTTCCGTTCAGTTCATAGTCTGTATAATAATCATAAAAGGTGGAATCTACATACAGAGTATTATTATTTCTGGTAAAAGTACTCGTACCAATATCAACAACAGTACTACTTTTACCGCTCTCTGCATCTCGGAGGCTGCCTTTCTCACCCCAGTATCCGCCGCGGTTGCCGCCTTCGTAGATCACATCGTCGCTGTCATCGCCAAAATAACATGGATTTTTCAGGTTTTCTGGAATGTTCTCCAGTTTTGTTCCGGCACCATTCTTCGAAATAGTTTCATTTTCCACTGCATATCCTGCAAAACGGATTTTTGTATAAACTCCGGAAAGACTAACACTCCACAGATCTGAATCTTTCACAGGTGTCATCTCACCATAAACTGGATCCTTTCCATTCTCTTTGGTGGCATAGTAGTAAACCTTTGAATTACTATCACATGGAATTCCTTTGCCATCATTTCCACTGCTTCGTGCATAAGACATCTTTGACAGGGTCGCATCATAATAAACGGTTCTCTCTCCCAGCACTCCCCAGGTGGATTCTTCAGGTGTTCCGGCATATTTATAACAGTCCATGGAGCCGGCTGCAAAAAGAACACTCTCGACACCATCTTCACCTGCTCCCTGACCATAGAAGTTTGAGTAAGTATCACCTAATACATTTCCAGATGCATCCTGAAACTGTACATACGAACATACTTCAGTTGGGATTGTTACTGAGAAACCCTTCTGAATGGCTTGCATTGGAATAGGTCGTTCTACCGGATTTTTATTCCCCTCTGTGTTTTTCTCGTAAAAGACTGCGTTAACTGCATTCAGAGGTTCTTCTGTATTATTCTCAAAATACATGGTTTTTCCGGCGAAGAAAGTGTGATCATTCAATGGATCACACCACCCTCTGCCCCATTCTCCGTTCCAATCATTAGTTGCTATATAGAGATTTGAGCCATTATTCTGAGTGAAAGATAAATCATTTCCACTCGGCATCCATATTGTATTATTCCCACCATTTGCATTATCCAGAGTAAATTTAAAACTGTTGTTCGTACCAACAATCTCCTTAGTAAGCAGGATCCAAAATCTTCCATCATTTCCTTTTGTCATTGGTTTCTTATTCCAATTAGACGTGTTCGAGACTCCATAATTGATGGATACCTGTGCATCATCGAGGTTCCAGCTATTAGTTTTCTGCACATCCAGGAACAACCAGTCTCCAGCCTTCAAAGGTCTCGCTTCCCCCACATCCTCGGCTGCCAGTTCTTCCATCTCCACCAGAGCATCATCTTCCGTTTCCTGCTCTGCCTGGCTGTTCCAGATAAGTGTAAGTCTGCTTTCCTCTTCGTTCAGTGAAATCTCTTCGCCGGTTCCTTCTGGCTCACGGAACATTCTGGCTCTGAGTTTTGCCTGGAAATCATATTCTTCGGCATCTGTTGTATAAGTGAAAGATGCCTCAAACGCTGTACTTCCACCAGACGGTACTTCATATTCCAGATAGCAGGCTGCGATCTGATAATTACCGTCTTCGTCAAATACATAATCGCCATCTTCATCCAGCTGGTATTCCGTAACCGGTGTGACTGTGAGAGGTTCATTCTGGTTCAGAGCTTCCGGAAGCTGAACCGGATTCTCTGCGATCTCCTGTGTACTCTCTCCACTTGAAAGAGTGATCTTAAGGTCTGTCACCGGAGTTTCATTCTGTGCATCTGTCAGATAAAGTCTGACTTTTGCCGCCTCCTGTCCCTCTGGAACGCTTGAAGAAATTTTTGCTTTGTGTACCTCTCCCTGTGCCAGCTCTGTGTTTTCTGTCTCGTCTGCCTTCTGAAGAACTGTCACAGCGGAAGCAGAATCTGGACTGACATTTTCTGTATTGCTTGTGTCTTCACAGAAAAAATCTTCAATACAGTCTACACTGTCTGCTTCGTTATTTTCCGAACCTTCCTCGGCGGCTGTTTCACTTCCGAAATTCTCTTCAGGTTCCTCTGTTGTTTCAAAAAAATCTTCTGTTGTATCTGAGAAGTCTTCTGTTGTATCTGAGAAGTCTTCTGTCGCTCTTGAGATGTTTTCTTCATTTTCACTTGCCGGAATGGTTTCCTCAGATATTGGTACCATATCAACAAATTCAGTTGACGATCCTTTCACCAGATCTGTAATTCCCGGCGATGACAGTATTACAGCAACAGTTGCCAGAGCTGCTGTTATCTTATGCCACTTGCGCTTCTTCATCCTCTCACCCTTCCCTCAATATTGCTTTACATCTTTTTCAATTATGTGTATATTCACATAATTTCCTCACTGCATATTTTAAATATTATTTCATTTTTCACATGGTCTCTCTCTGAATCTCATTTTTTCTAAAACGATCCGGACTGCATCCATAGTATTCGCGGAAGCTCTTGCAGAAATACGATGGATTCGTAAATCCTGTTTCCGCACAAACCTGTACAATCTTTTTATTTGTTGTACACAAAAGCTCCTTTGCCTTTTCCAGTCTGAATTTCCTGATGAACTGAGCAAGACCTTCGCCTGTCTCTTTCTTAAAAATATAACTCATATAGCCCGGTGACAGGTACACTTCCGCACTCAGGAATTCAAGATTTATGTCTTCCTGATAATGTGCATAGATATAGCTTTTTACTTTTTCAACTTCACTCCTGTTACTGTTTTTGACAGAAAACAGTTTTTGCTCAAAAAGATGTATCGTCTCTTCCAGTGCCTCTGCAACTTCCTGAATATTTTCTACATGAAACATTTTTTCAATGACATTTGAATATTTTTCAACCGGATAATCCATCTGCGTATACATGCTCTTGATCAGATTAGTGCATACGAAATTCATATAAATATAAGAAAATCCTGCTCCATATTCCTTATATTTCATAAACTTGTTGTAATGCTCCCACAGATGTGCAATATCATGAAGCCTGATATCTTCTTCCATTTTTTCGACCATTTCAAGAGGAAGCTCATAATTCTCTTTGTTTTCCCAGTTTGTATCCGGCATAAAAATCCACTGATCGGCTCGGTAATACCTGTTTTCCATGAGACTTTCCAGTTCTTTCATTCCCTGTGGAATTGCCTCTTTCCCTTCGAGCTGACTGGAAACTGCAATATAAATTTGTCTGCCGCAGCTTTTTTCAACAAACTCAAATATATGTTTCGCAAGAATCTGAAAATCTACTTTAACATTCTGTTCAAAACAAAGGATGGAACTGTCCGAGTCATAATTCAGATAATGAAATGAAAATGGAAGTTCTTCTGTCAGCATCTGTTCAAAATCGCCGTCATAGTTCTCAAAAAAGCCATCCTCACCATTCAGCAGCAGCATTCTTCCGGTTCTGTTCCACCAGGAAACATCCAGAATTTTCATTGCATCATCCATAATTTCAGATTTTCCATTATGGATAAATTTATGCAGAAAATACTGCCCAAGAAACTCCTGTTTTTTCTGCATTGCTTCTTCGTTCTGTTTCTTTTTATCCAGATATGACATGACACTATCCATGACATTTTTAAATTCCTGTGGATCTACCGGTTTCAGGATATATTCCAGCACGCCATTGCGGATTGCTTCTTTAGCATAATTAAAATCACTGAATCCACTGAAGATCACAACTGCCATATCTGGATTCATAATTTTTGCCTGGCGTGTAAGCTCAATTCCATCCATAAATGGCATCCGGATATCACTCAGCAAAATCTCCGGTTTTTTTTCTTTCAATATTGTTAATGCTTCTTTTCCATTCACTGCCTCCAGAATTTCAAGATTATAATTTCCCATCTGGAGAAGAGCTGCGATTCCTTCTCGTTCGATTCTCTCATCGTCAACAATCAGAACGCTTCTCATTTAGTCTCCCCCCCCGAATATTTTCGGATTCGATATCTCTATTTTTTTCCTTTCTTTATTTTAACAGCTACTGCCAGTCCTGCGCATGCACCTGCTGCCAGAAGGAACACAAACAATGCGATCGGTGTATTGTCTCCTGTTTTTACGCTCATTTTCGTACTGCTTCCCGAATCATGGCTGCCCGGGTTTCCTGATCCTGGTGGTGTTTCTTTTTCCGGCTGGTTAACTACCTGAACCTCCTCTACTGTTCCTGACAGGGTTTCATATTTTCCTCCGTTTTCTGTAACTTCCCCGGCTTTGGAAATTTCAAATGCAGCTGGCTTGTCAGATTTTACAAATCCATCCGGTGCTTTTGTCTCAACAAACTGATATTTTCCAAAAGGAAGCCCGGAAACCTGCAGTTGTCCGTTTTTATTTGTTGTCAGTGAAACATTTAACTCTTTCCAGGAATCTCCGTTCTTTTGCTTCAGCCTGAAGCAGGCGCCTTCCAAAACGTTTCCATCCGGATCTGTTTTATTCAGGATCACTGCACCCACCTGTGAAACACATTTCACTGTAACCTCAGGATGATAGTTTTTTTCTCCGCTTTCTGTAGATGGAAGCAGGATCAGCGTGCTCTCTGCAAGTGCCTTATCCTGTCCGGCTGTCTGTACTGCAAAATACAGTCCCGGAGAGAGTCCTTCATAAAGAAGTATTTCATTTGCTTTTTTTGTTTTCTGTATGCCCTTCAGTTTCTGTGCTGCCACATATTTTTCCAGTGTCTCTGTAATCTGTGAAACGTTTTTTGCTTCTAAAAGCTGTTTCGTCGTGATGCCACAACCCTGAAATTCTTCTGTCATTGTATATTCTTCATCTGCATACGCAGCAACCTTATACAACGTCATTTCTACTTCTGCTGCATCTGAATGAAGCTGTATTGCAATGCTTCCTGTTGTTTCTGCCTTTACCGGCAGTACCATCAGCATCAGCAGACAGATCAGTGCCAGTACTGTCCATTTCTTATTCTTTTTCATTCGATCTCCTCCTTTTATGTTTGAACCATATATAAAACACGATCAGAATGATTCCCACAAAAACTGCATAAACGACTGTACTTACAGGTTTGTCTGCCTTCTCCTGTGAATCCGCAGTCACCGGATTCTCTGTACGTTCTCCCCTGACCAGAAGCCTGTGACTGTTTACGCCATAGGGGATACACGTCAGAAGTGTTACATAATCTTTTCCTTCTTCTATCTGAAGGGCATCTGTTTCATCTGGAAGTACCACACTGATCCGGTCCACTTTATAGGTCAGTATTTCATCCAGTTCATGAATATAAAACAGATCTCCTTCTTTCATTTTATCCAGATGTGTAAAAAGCTTTGCTGTAGGAAGTCCTGTGTGTCCGGCAAGTACACAGTGCGTAGAAGCCCCACCCACTGGAAGAGATGTCTGCTCCATGTGTCCAACTCCTCTTGCCAGAACATCTTCCTCTGTTCCTTCATATATAGGAAGCATCAGCTGAAGCCTCGGAATCTCCAGATAACCAATGGCATCTGTTGCTGCAAGCATCTCATCATAGCTTATCGATGACTTACTTTCTTCTGATGCCAGACTGTGATTATATTCTATCACATTTTCTTTGATATGTCTCAACTCATCCTGACTGGTATTTCTGACAGTCTCACTGTAAATTTCAATTTCATTTCCGGCCTTGTATTCACAATACCAGTTGCTTACTGTGGCATACATCGCCAGACACAGGCCCGCTGCTGTGATCAGAATCCCAATCATCAAAATAACTTTTCTGAATTTCTCTTTCATAATGATATTATACCTCATTCTCTTTATATTTTAGAAAGTTTTTCTGTTTTATTGAATATAAAAAAAACAAGAATGATGTAAATAATTTTATGTGATTTCGTATTAATGTATAAAGTAAAAAAAGAGCCATGACAATATCGCCATAACTCTTTAAAAAAATACTATATTAGAGATTTGTATATCCCATCAGGGATTCATCTACGGCTCTTGCAGCCTCGCGACCTTCACGGATTGCCCATACTACCAGGGACTGTCCGCGATGCATATCACCTGCTGTAAAGACTCTCTGAACAGAGGTTTCATATGCTTCCGGTTTTGTCTCTACATTTGTACGGCCATTGATATTTACCTTAAATGCATCGGTAACATATTTCTGGCTTCCGAGGAAACCTGCTGCGATCAGCACTACATCTGCCGGAATCAATTCTTCTGTTCCCTCGACCGGTACCATCATCATTCTTCCGGTCTTTTCGTCTTTCTGAGGTTTCAGTTTGACGATTTTTGCCTTGCAGACATTTCCTTTTTTATCTGCAATAAACTCTGTTACGGTTGTCTGATATACACGAGGATCATGTCCAAATACGGCAATGGCTTCTTCCTGACCATAATCTGTTTTGAGGATACGCGGCCACTCCGGCCATGGATTGTTTGCCGCACGCTCTGCCGGAGGCTTCGGCATCATCTCAAGCTGTGTCTGAAGTGCTATAATAAAGTTGTAACAGAAGTGGCTAATAAG